>Ga0181516_10000227_pt1 | contig 57693 bp, 46 predicted proteins | sample PEATcosm2014_Bin_25_FD_121104 | JGI IMG/M metagenome (GOLD analysis project Ga0181516, IMG submission 121104) | Peatland microbial communities from MTU Mesocosm Facility, Houghton, MI, USA - PEATcosm2014_Bin01_10_metaG | ecosystem: Environmental > Terrestrial > Soil > Wetlands > Peat | place...
GCCATCAACGCCATGCAGAAGGAAGGGTCGAAAGGCTCCCTGCGAGGAAAGTTCAAACGAGCCGGATGGGACGACGACTTCCTCCACCGGTTATTGGAGATGTTTTGAAATGCGTTTGCCCTGTTGACAAGACCCCGTTATCGGACAAAGAGGCACCCCGGTTGATACTCTGAAAGAACGCGGAAAAATCCTACACTGAAGGTGCTCTGGATTCTCCGCGGACTTCTCTATGCGGCGAACCTCCTACATCCTCGTAATTCTGGTGATCCTCTTCTTTGGGAATGCCGCCAGCGGCTCTCCGGTGCGTCCACCGAAGGGCTTCGGGAGTCATTCGGCTTCGCGCGGCAAAAAGTCCCACACAGCGCCTCGGGCAATGCCTCGGGCCGAGAAGCCGGTATCCCGTCGCTCCTCCGCGCCTACACATGACGACGCATCTGCGGCGCGTCCGTCGCGGGCAACGAAACATGAGACGCTCACGGCAGCGCGACACGAGACGCTCGCGGCTGTGCGCCGCCAGCGCGCAGGGTTGCGGTCCGCCGTAGCGCACGGGGTTCGCGGACGCCATGCCGAGGCTGCCTCTCTAAGGACGCCGGCTGTGTCTCCTTTGCGCGGTTCTTATGAATCCCTGGTGCGACAGAATGTGAAGTCCGAGGCCGACGGCCTGGAGCGCATCGAAGACGACGACGACCTGCGCGACCACATCGCGCGCAAGCAGTTGGTACCCCTGCCGGTATCGCCCGCCATGGCGGTGAATAGCGTGCCCGAAGATCGCCGCTTTTGCCGTCCGTGGACCGCCGGGTTTCTGACCGATCTGGCTGTCGCGCACGAGAAGCTCTTCCATCGCGCGCTCGAAGTCAGTTCCGCGGTGCGGACGGTAGACTTCCAGAAGCACCTGATGCATATCAACGGCAATGCCGCCCCGGCCGAGGGCGATGTGGCCAGCCCCCACTTGACCGGGGCCTCCATCGACATCGCCAAGCACGGGTTCAACCGCAAGGAACTTGCCTGGATGCGCGGCTATTTGCTGCCGCTCGAACAGGCCGGCAAGATCGATGTGGAAGAAGAGTTCAGGCAGGCTTGTTTTCACATCACCGTCTACAAGAGCTATGCTTCGCCCGGTCCGCAGAAGAACATGCCTCAGCAGCAATATGCCCTGCCGGCCGGACTTCCGGTCGAGGGGGAGTAACTTCGGGGCATTCGCGTGAGCTTTTCGAAAAAACGAAAAGTGAGGCTTGAAAAGCCACGGCTCCGGCCACCGAGGGATGTTTTGGCGGCTTCAAAACATTCCCTCAGGGGCTAAAGCCCATGGCTTTTTGGGCGGATTTGCGGCACGACTAAAGCCGTGCCCTTTCGAAGCCATTGCTGCGCACGAATTTGCGGCACGACTAAAGCCGCGCCCTTTCGAAGGCATTGGTACGCACGAATTTGCGGCAAGACTAAAGCCGCGCCCTTTCGAAGGCATTGGTACGCACAAATTCGCGACACGACTAAAGCCGTGCCCTTTCAATGGCATTCCTGCGCGCCGTTCACTCGCTTCATGCAACGGCTCTGGGGGGGGGTAACTTCTCTGCTACGTCCACTTAGCGTGAAATTCACTACCTTTCCCCGGCCCGCAAGGGTACAATCGCCTGCAATTGAATAATCCCCTTGGAACCGGGGTTTAATTTGAAGCCGCTTGAGCGGTTCGAGAATTTTTGTGCCCTTGTTGGAATCGTGCAAGGTGTCATTTACTTCCACCTCACGGACGAAGACCTGTCCGCGGGGACCCTGGGTGGGGAAAATGACACTTTGGAGCATCGCTTTCTGGGCATAGCAACTCTGGAACCTCTGCTGCGGCGATCGAAAGGCGGAATCATGAGTGATCCTGGAATTCAAACAGCGGCCGCGACCGAGATCGCGGGCTTGTCCCAGGTTGAACGGGTAACCAATATCTTCACCGCACCATCCAAGACATTTCAAGACATCAAGCGCGGCAACAAGAGCTGGTGGATGCCGTTCATAATCGTGTCCATTGTCGGCTATATCTTTTTCGCTGCCATGTACACGAAGATTGGCATGCAGCAGGTGGTCGACAATCAGATCCGCATGGACCCCAAGACCTCGGAACGAATCGCCCAGATGCCGCCCGACCAGCGCGCGGTTTCCAACAAGATCTCCGTGGGCGTCACCGAGGGCGTGTTTATCGGCACTCCGGCGATCGTACTGCTCGTCGGCGCTGTGATTTCCCTCATCCTGTGGCCCACCATCAACTTCGTATTCGCCGGCAAGGCGACCTACGGGAGCGTCTTCGTGGTGTGGGTCTTCTCCACGCTTCCTTCCATTGTCAAAACGCTCCTGGGGACCGTCGTCATCTTTGCCGGCGTAGCCCCGGAGTCCTTCAACATCAAGAACTTTGCGCCCACCAACCTGGGCGCGTTCATGAACCCGTTGGAAACCAACAAGGCGCTCTACACGCTGGCAACTTCGCTCGATCTGGTGAGCATTTGGTCGATGGTGGTTTTGAGCATCGGCCTGGCCATTGTGGCCGGCGTCAAGCGTAACTCCGGCTATATCGCCGTCTTCGGCTGGTGGGTGATCGTCGTCCTGGTCAGCGTGGGCTGGGCCGCGATGATGGGATAAGGCTTCTGCCTGATTGAAGCAGGTTTCACAAAGTGTTCCGAGTCTCCTCGCGAGGCTCGGAGCATTTTGCATTTGGGCGATGTTTGGGGGCGTGGAACAAAACCAGTCCCGGCGGTGTCTACCGATGGTATGGATATGGATCGCCTGGCTACGCCGCTGCTCGCTTCGCTCGTCGGCGTGCTGCTGATCCTGTGTGTCTGCGCGTTCGAGTTGGAGAGGCCTGCCTCGACGGGAATGCTGCTTCCGATCCCAAAGGTTGGATCGCTCCCGTTTGCCGAATGCGACGTTCTCAGCGACAGAGACATTGTTGTCAGCATCAAGCGCGACGGCAGCACCATCATCAATGAAACCTCTGTGCCGCTCGGAGAATTGAAAGCTCGGCTGGGGGAAATCTACGCAAACAGAGCCGAGAGAATTGCCTATATCCTGTCCGATCCCGAGGTGTCCTATGGACAGTTTGCCAACGCCTACGAGAAGGTGGCTTCGTCCGCAGAGGGCCTTCACATTGGCCTGCTCACTCCACAGCTTGAGAGTGAGTCCGAGACGCCCCAAGGCACATGGGGACTCTTTTGGCCCGGAAAAGAGGAGTTTCACACCTGCTTTGTTGCGCTCATACCGCCAACACGCATCCCGCGTCATTTTTGATCCCTTTTTGAGCAGAGCGTCCGCAGCTCTGGGTTCTCACTGCTCGTGGGAGACGGAACCGGGGTTGTGGTAATATGAGACACTGAATTCTCCGTAGGATAGAGCAGGTGGGGAGAATCCGCAATTCAGGACCGGAGGCGAAGAGCCGATGAACGAAGTTCTGGGATTTGCGGCTGTCATTTTTTCTGTTCTGGTCGCCCAGTTGTTTAACAATTCGCGCTTGAGTGCCGTCGAATCCCGGCTGGAGGCGCGCATGGACCGGATGCAAGCTGAAACGACCCGGATGCAATCGGAATTGACGGGGCGCATCGATCGTATCCAAGCCGATTTGGCGCAGTTCTTTCGCGAACTTGGACGACATGACGCGAAGATTGAAGCAATCGAGAAGAAACTCGGCGAGTAAGTCCGCCCTGATTCAAGTTGCAGCGGCGCACATCAACCAGATGCGCGCCGTTTTCTTTTGTGTGCAAACGCGGAGTTACTCTTCATCCTGCCTCAGCTTCACAACATTGTTTGAAGAGATGGGTTCTTACCCAATGAACAGAGTTTCTTTTACAATTCGCACGGAGAAAGCCATGAAGAAAGTTCTTGTCGCCCTGTTGCTGCTTGTTCCGACGCTCACCTGGGCTGAAAAGCCCGCAGCCAATCCGGCGGACTATACGGTGAGCGTGCACGTGCAGTCTTCGCGCCTGATCACCCAGTGCGGCATGGTGAGCGGCGGATCCAACCTTTGCTTCCAGGGGCAGCAGTTCCAAGTTCTCATCGACGGCAAGAAGTTCGAGCTTCAGGGCAACTTCGGATTCGGCAAGAAAGCGCCCAAACTGTTGCGCGTCGGCGACTACAAAGCCAAGGTTGTGAAGGAAGACACTTCTCTCGCCTACGAGTATTCGCGGACCTATGAATTTCTCTTCCCGGATGGCAAGACGGCACAGTATCTCGTAACCTACGAAACGGAATGAACTGGCGGCAAATACAAAACGGCTCACATCCACAAGGGATGGGAGCCGCTTCTGTCTTGGCTAGAAGCTAGAAGCTGGAAGCTACTACTATTCCGTCCAGCGCCGCATGATCAGCGTGGCGTTGATGCCGCCAAAGCCGAACGAGTTGGACAGCGCGATATCGAAGTTGTGGGCGATGGCCTTGTTGGGCACATAGTCCAGCTTGCACTCCGGATCGGGATTCACCAGGTTGATGGTCGGCGGCAGCATCTGGTTCTGCAGGGCCAGCACGCAGATGCCGGCTTCCAGCCCGCCCGCGCCGCCCAGCAGGTGACCGTGCATGCTCTTGGTGCCGCTCACCTTCAGCTTGTGGCTTAGCGCGTGCTCGCCGAATACTAGTTCGATGGCCCGCGATTCGTTGCCGTCACCCGCCGGAGTCGAGGTGGCGTGCGCATTCACGTAGCCCACTTCTTCGGGACGAATGCCCGCATCCTTCAAAGCGGCCCGCATACTGCGCTGCGCGCCCGCGCCTTCCGGAGCAATACCGGTCATGTGATACGCGTCGGCGCTCATGCCGTAGCCGATAATCTCGGCCAGGATTTTGGCTCCGCGCGCCTTGGCAAATTCCAGCTCTTCAAGAATCAGGATGCCCGCGCCTTCGCCGATCACAAAGCCGTCGCGATCCTTGTCGAAGGGGCGGCTGGCGTGCGTGGGGTCGTCGTTGCGCGAAGAGAGCGCGCGCATGCTGGCGAATCCGCCCACCGAGAGCGGCGTTACCGCAGCCTCCGCGCCACCGGCAATCATCACATCGGCGTCGCCATGCAGGATCATGCGCACCGAATCGCCAATGGAATTGGCGCTGGTGGCGCAAGCCGTCGCGGTGGCCGAGATCGGCCCCTTGGCTCCGTAACGGATGCTGAGCTGACCAGCGGCCATGTTGACGATCGCGGCGGGAATGAAGAAGGGAGAGATCTTGCGCGGTCCGCCCTGCAGGAGGTTGGTGTGCTCGCGCTCGATGATTTCGAAGCCGCCAATGCCGGAGCCGATAAAAACGCCTGTGCGATCCGAAACCTCGTCCGCGATCTGCAGGCCCGACTGGGTCATGGCTTCGTGTGCGGCGGCAAAGGCAAAGTGAGTAAAGCGCCCCATCTTGCGCGCTTCCTTTTTGTCGATGAACGCCAGCGGGTCAAAGTTCTTGACCTCGGCAGCAAAAGTGGTCGAGAAGCCGGTGGTATCAAAACCCTGAATGGGCCCCATACCACTGGCTCCGGCCATCAGCTGTCCCCAGACCTCGGGGGCAGTGTTGCCCACACCGCAAACCAGCCCGAGGCCGGTAATGACGACTCGACGACTCACCGTTTATTTGCTGCCTTTCGCGTTCTTTTCAATGTATTCGACGGCATCCTTGACGGTCTTGATCTTCTCGGCGTCTTCGTCGGGAATTTCGAGGTCGAAAGCCTCTTCGAACTGCATTACCAACTCGACAACGTCGAGCGAATCCGCGCCCAGGTCTTCCTGGAAGCTCGCGCCGGGGGTGACCTCGGCTTCGTCCACCTGCAACTGCTCGACGATAATCTGCTTTACCTTCTCTTCCACGGCCATGCGTGCTTCTCCTCTTGTTGATTGGGAACTTGGAAATACCTTCCAGGGCTTGCTGTCGAATCGCGTTCCGCCAGCCTACAATAGCGGCTCATGGCAGGTATACACAACTCTCCTGCCAAATAATTGCACATGGCCCTGCGAGTTAAAGTTTACCGGGCGGGTCTGGGTGTGTAAAGGCGCGCCGGGAAAAGAAGGCGCATCGGCCCCGGCAAGTGAGAACAAGAGACAGAAAACAGGCAGTTTTTGAGAGAATCGCGCCGCAGAAAGGCGTAAATTGAGCGAAGAGGGATCTACACCATGGGAGTGTCCGCAGGAATGTCTGCCCAACTGATCGCGCCGTTTTTTATTGCACTTCTGATTGGCCTCTTTCTTGGTTTCTTTTTGAGCCGGAACGGTGAGCAGCGCCGCGGTGAGCAGGCCCTGGCCGCGGAGCGCAAGCTGGCCGAGACCCGCGAAGCTGCCCTGCGCGAGCAGCTAGATGCCGCGCGTTTAGAGGTCGCGGCGCTCCGGCCTCGGGCCGAAGAACGCGAACGCTTCAAGGCGCAGACCGAAGAGCGCGACAATCTCATCCAGAGCCTGCGCGCGGAAAAGGCAGAGTTTGAAGCCCGCGCCCGCGCCACCGCAGAAGAGCGCGACGCCCTGGGGCGCAATTTGGCCACCGCTCAGCAGCGCCTGCGCGACGAAGAGGCAAAGTACGCGCAGATGAAGGCCGACCTGGACTCCGCCTTCAAAGGCGCAGCCGCCGATGCCCTGCGCGCCAATACGCAGTCGTTCCTGGCCCTGGCCAAACAGGAGCTGGGCGGCCAGGCCAACGACGCCAAGGCCAATCTGGAAGCTCGCGAGAACGCGATCAAGACCCTGCTGCAACCGCTGGAAACCACACTCAAGATGCTCGACGACCAGACGCGGGCCATGGAAACCGTCCGCTCCGGCGCATACAGCGAAATCAGAACACTGGTGGAAGGCATCGGCAAGTCCATTCCGGAGTCTTTGAATTCACTGCGCGGCGAGACGGCGCAACTGATCACCGCACTGCGCGCGCCCAAGACCCGCGGCAACTGGGGCGAATTGCAGTTGAAGCGCTGCGTGGAATACGCCGGCATGGTGCAGTACTGCTCCTTCAACGAGCAGGTGACGGCGCGCAACGAAGAAGAGAAACTGCTGCGGCCCGACATGACCATTCAACTGCCCAACGGCCGCACCATCATTGTGGACGCCAAGACGCCGCTCGACGCCTTTCTCGACGCAGGCGAAGGCGTCGACCCGGCCGCGCAGGCGGTGCGCTTTGTGGCCCATGCCGAGCGGGTCAAGTCGCACCTCCGGGATCTGTCCAGCAAGAGCTATTGGAAGCAGTTCGAAAACTCTCCCGAATTCGTGGTCTGCTTCCTGCCCAGCGAAGCTCTGTTCAGCGCGGCGCTCGAGGCCGACCCTTCGCTGATCGAGTTCAGCGCCCAGGCCAATGTGGTGATGGCCACTCCCACGACGCTGATCGCGTTGCTCAAGGCCATCGCCTATGGATGGCAGCAGTCCGAGGTAACGCAGAACGCCAAGGCGATTCAGGAAGCGGGCAGAGACCTCTACAACAAGCTGGTCAAGGCGCATGAGTATTTCGGCAAGCTCGGCTCCGCGCTGGGCAATGCAGTGGGCAATTACAACAATTTCGTTGGCGCGGTGGAGGGCAAAGGCGGGGCGTTCTTCCATGCGCGCAAACTGGGCGCGCTGGTGCACCAGGAAGAGTTGGAGATCGCCGAATCGCTCCCTTCCGAACCCCGTCCGTTGATTGCCGACGACTGGGCACAGAGACCAGGGCTGGCACTCGCAGCGGAGGCGCAAGAACAATGAGAACCGGCTTCCGGCTGAGGTATTTGAGGAACGACGCGGATCTCTTAAAGCTTGAGGCGTTCGCATCGAACGGCAGGTTCTCTGCCTTCGCGCGGGCGTATGCCGGAGTCAATTCTCTCGCCGAGGCCGCAGAGGCCCTGGAAGGCTTTCCCCGCGACTCTGCCGACGTGCGCGAGCTTCAGTTCGGCACTTTTGGAAACGGCGCCGAGGGCGGTAGCGAAACGGAGGGCGGAGCAGTGCATATGCGATTCTTCTCCACCGGCGCGTTCGGACACACGGTGCTGGAGATCCGCTTCGAAGACGAGTGTGAGCGCAACTCCGGATCGCGCTGGAAACGTCCCGACCAGACCGCGCACTTCTTCGGTTGGACCGAGCCGTTCGCCGTGGCCGAATTCGTGGCCGAGATCAGGCAGATGGACGAGAGCAAGAGCGGAGAGGCCTGCCTGCGTTTCCACGAACGCGGGCTGTGACCGGATGCCGGCTTAGCCCCGACGAGAAGAATCAACTGGACTGTCGCGCTCAGTGTTCTCGATATTCCTTCAAGCGTGTCCCGGGCAGGGATCCCCCATGGGCTGGAGTATGCTGGTGGCCGGGAGGATCTTGTGATCGAAGTTCACGCTCCGCACGGAAAGCTGCACGGCATCAAGGATTTCTTCATACATCTCTTTACCATCACCATCGGCCTGCTCATTGCTCTAGGACTGGAGGGATGGGTCGAGTACGGGCATCACCGCCATCTCGCCCACCAAGCTGAGCAAGGCCTGCGCGCCGAAATCGCCCATAACTCGCAAAACATAGCTCATCAGCTCGAAGCGATCAAGAATAGGCAGTTGCAACTCAAGAAGAACCAGGAGATTCTGGCCGCGTGGCGTGCCGATCCGCACGCAAAAACAGACCACATCTCGTTGGGATGGGATTTTGAGAGCTTTGACGATATGTCCTGGAAGAACGCCCAGATCACCGGCGCCGTCGCGTATATGCCCTACAAGGACGCCCAGGATTTTTCGGACATCTACCTTCAGCAGGATGCTCTCTTCAAGTCGGCGCTGCAGTTGTCGGATGAGCTTGCCAATTCGGCGTCACTCTTTGTCTCTCATCCCGACAACTGGATTCCAACTCCGGCGCAGATTGACGTCGAGGCTGACCGCATGGGCAGGGCACAGGTCCGACTGATTATTCTCAGCAGCGGAGTTGGTGAACTCGACAAGGCCTACAAGAAATTTGAGGTCGAGCACAAATAGCGTTCAGCGGGGAGCGGGCAGCCCCATCCCCGTAGTCGTTCAATCCGTCTCGGGTCGCACATAGGGCTTTTGCAGCCATTGCCGGGCTTCGTTGACCGCGCCCTGGGTGTTGTCGTTGGTTTGCACCGCCAGCCGGTATTGCTCAACGGCCCGGTCGCGCTGGCCGGTGATATCGAAGATCTTGCCCAGCGCGATGTGGCTCCAGACCTCGGTCCAGCGCGGTTCGCCGTCGCCACGCAGGGCCTCGCGATAGGCGTTCACGCTGGCCTGGTAGTTGCGCTGCGTGAAGAGCACCTCCCCGATGCGGTAGCTGGCCAACGAGCTTTGAATATTCGCGTCGAGCGCCTTCTGGTACTCGGCCAGCGCTCCCACCAGATCGCCCTGCGCCACCAGTTGCTGTCCTTTAAGAATGGCGATGCGCACCAACAGGTCCGGTGTGGACTTGAGCACCCAGTTGCCGGGGTCGATGGCGATGCGCCGCGGCCGACCGAAGGTGTCCACCACGAACTGCGTCGAGGTGCCTACAACGTCCACCTTCTGAATCTCGGTCTTGCCGTCCGTATCCACACGCAGCTCGACCGGCATCCGGAAGAGGTCAAGGTCCTGGTGGATCTCGCCAATGGTGCGGAATCCCTTGTTGTTGCCCAGACGATACACTGCGTATTGGTTGGTGAATTGCGGTGCGCCGGTGCCGTCCACCCATTGCGCGAAGAAGGCGGTCAACTGCTGCTGGCTCTGCGCTTCGGCCACCTTGGTCAGGTCCACTCCGCGCACGCCGTTGTCGGCGAACTGGCTCAGCACTCCTTTGAGCGTATCGAGGAAGGCCTTGTCACCCACCTCCCAACGCAACATGTGGAAGATCATCGCGCCCTTTTCCAAGCTCGCCGACTGGAACTCGGGCGAGAAGGGGCTGAGGCGGCCGGTGCTCGACAGCGGAATCGTGTCGTAGGCCAGCGCCCCGGCCGAGACGTCCTGCAGCGCGGACTTCATCGCGTTCTTGCCGTTCTCGTCTTCCACATACATCAGCTCGGCGTAACGCGCCATGCCGTTAGTGATCCAGGCATCGCTCAAGGTTTTGGGGCTCACCTCGGAACCCCACCACTGGTGCGCCATAGTGTTGGCCAGCAGGCGGATTCCCGATTTGTCGCCCACGCGCGAGCCCTGCATCGCCACCAATTCCGGCGCCCATACCGCAGGCAGCGTGTCGTCAGGCAGCTCAACGATATTCAGATGGGTGCTCTCCAGCTCGCCAAAACTGCCGGTGAAGAAATCGAATTCCTTGGCCGCCGTTTGCCCCAGCTCGTTGGCCGCACCCGTGTGGCCGACGGTCAGGTAGATCTTGATGTTGCCCGCCCCCGCGCTCACCGGCGCAACGTAGCGGCCGGCTATCACGGTTCCCGGAAAACCCGGCTTAGTCCAGTTGAAGTCGAACTGGTCGCCGGGCTTGCCGTTGGCCAACGTCACCGGCTTCGAAGCGCCCGTGCTGCCGCTGGCTAAGACTCGCATCCCCTGGGGCACGCGGATGTGCATTTCGGCGGTGAAGCGGTCGGTCATGTAGCCAGTCATGGGGAACCAGCGGGCCGGGTAAAGTAGGTAGGTGATCGGCTCCTGGATCGCGGCAAGCTTGAGCCCCTCGACGGGACCATCTTCGTTGCCGGTGATCATGCCGTCGTACACAAATGTCCAGTGCACCGCCTGCCCGCGGACAAAGGGAGTGGCCGGAGTAACGCGCAGGGTCCCGTCGGCCGACCGCTCCCCGGTCAGCAGCGCGCCGCTGTCGTCGGCGATCTTGGTGACCTTCAGCGCCGGGTGAAAGCCGAAGCTCACCATCTCCATGGTCTCGGGCGCGGTAAAGGTGACGCCGACCGTTGCCGCGATGTGGTGCGTGGCAGGATCCAGCTCGGCGTCGATGACGTAGCCGGAGATGACCAGCGTGGGCCGCTCGATGCGCTGGGCGTGTAGCGGCGCGGTCGGTCCAACCAAGACCAGTACCGCAACGGCCAACGCGGCACTAGCAAATCCGGCAGGAAGGAAAAGAAGCAGTTTCTTGCGGCCTATCGCAGTTTTCATCGCAGCCATCGATCCTACCCTCGTCAATTCTTTCGCTCGTTTCGACAAAGCGCTTGCTTTTTCAGCTGGACATCTGCTGCAGCGCCACTTGCGCCACCCGCTCGATTGCGCCCTCGGCCCGCGCCGGGCCATTCGGCTCAGGGCTGCCTGCCCGCTCAGTATGCAGCAAGCCGCGCACCCGCGCCAACTCTTCCATCATTTGCTTGCGAGGCGACCCCTCGGGGAGAAGCTGTTCAACCTGTTGGACGATATTTGAAGCGGTAAAGTCATCTTGAATTAATTCAGGAACAACACGCCTGCCCGCAATCAAGTTGGCCATGGCCACATGCGGCACCTTGACCACCCTTTTGGCGATGGCATAGGTCAAAGGCGAGACGCGGTAGACCACCACAAAGGGATTGCCGATCAGCGCCGCTTCGAGGGTCGCGGTGCCGCTGGCGACAATGGAGACGCGGGCGTGCAGCAGGGCGGCGCGGGCGTCTTCCACGAGGCGAATGGTCAGATTCTGCTGCTCTCGTTCAACGATCTCTGCTACAGCCTTGCGCTGTGCTCCGGTCAACGTTGGCGCGAGTGGCAGGATGAACTGGAGTTCGGGATTGCCATGCTCAAGGCAGTGATCATGATAGAGAAGAACCGCTGCCCTTAGCATTTCCGGTAGCAACTCGCGGATTTCCTTGCGCCGGCTCCCCGGCAACAGGCCAATCCAATTCTTTGCCGGGTCCAGACCGTTTTCCGCGGCAAACTGCTGGCGGCTGATCGCGGGCGGCGGCATTTCCGCCAGCGGGTGGCCCACGAATTCCGCATCGACTCCGCGCTCGCGATACCAGGCCTCTTCGAAGGGAAAGATCACCAGCATCCGGTCCACATATTTGCGCACTTTGCGGATGCGGCCTTGCTTCCACGCCCATAGCTGCGGACTGACGAAGTACACCACCGGAACGCCTTCGCCATGCAGAAACTTGGCGAGCACAAAATGGAAGCCGGGAAAATCGATCAGGATGGCCACCTGCGGCTTGCGCTCGCGGATGGCCCGCTTCAGCTTGCGGAACTCGCCATAGATATGAGGAAGGTGGCGCAGGACTTCGGTCAGCCCCATCACCGCCATTTCTTCGGCGCGCACAATGCGCTCCATGCCGGCCTCTTCCATGCGCGCGCCGCCCATGCCGAAGATCTGTGCACTCTGCCCGGCAGCCGCCAGACGCTCGCGCAGCGCAGTGACGATCAGGGCTCCGTAGTGCTCGCCGCTGGCTTCGCCCGCCGATATGAAGATGCCTGGCATGGACTCTCGTGCGCCGCCAGTTGCCGCGCTCCCCCTGATGATAGCGGCCTGATTTGCCACAGACGCCCTAAAGATGCGCGTAATGCAGCAAGAGTCCGGCCAGCACCGCGCCCAGCAGGTCGCCCACGATGGGGATGGGCGCGTAGCTCCAGTTGGAACCGCCTTTGCCCGGAATGGGCAGCAGCGCATGCACCAGCCGAGGGCCCAAATCGCGGGCCGGGTTGATGGCCCAACCGGTGGTGCCGCCCAGCGACATGCCGATGCCCCACACCAGGCTGGCCACCAGCACCGGTCCAACCCCCGACTGCAAGCCATTTGCGGCCACGCCATGCGAACCGATGGCCCCGGCCACGAAAACCAGCGTCGCCGTGCCCAGCGCTTCGGAGACAATGTTCGCCAAGGGGTTGCGAACGGCGGCGTTGGTGCAAAAAACGCCGAGCTTGGCGGCCGGATCGGGCGTCAAAGCCCAGTGGGGCGCATAGTGAACGGCCATCAGGGTTGCGCCGGCCATTGCGCCCAGCAGTTGCGCCAGCCACAGGGGAAGCACCGCGGCGAAGTCGCCGCTGTTTACGGCAACGGCCAGCGTGATCGCCGGATTCAGGTTGGCCCCCGGGCTCCCGAATGCCTGCGCCACGAGCACGCCGCACAGCACGGCCACACCCCATCCCGCGCAGATGACCATCCAGCCGGCCTTCTCGGCGTAGGACTTCTTGAGCGTGACGCCGGCATTGACGCCGTTGCCCAGAAACACCAGCACCAGGGTGCCGAAAAACTCTCCGAACCAGACTGAATGCATGCGGGCGTCCTTTAAGCCGCGGTTCCCGTTCACGGGCGGAAATTGCGCAGGCAAATCATTGAAAAGCAGAACTTCTGCATTGTCCACTGTCGGCCCTTCCCCGAACAACTCCTGCGCGGAGGGCGGGCGAAAAGCACTCCTGGGTCCCAGCGGGACGGAGGGCTCTTGAGCGGACTCCTGCGCGGAGGGCGGGCGAAAAGCACGGCGAGCTTCTGCACACAGGGCAGGAGTCCAAAGTGGCGGGCTTTCTGCCCATGATGGGTCCTTGTTACTTGCATTGCCTCGAAACAGAGCGGAATTGCCCGGCCTATTAAACTTTTCAAGGCCCACTCCGATGAGGTACTAAGAACCGAAACAAGCTAAGGCTATTTCGCGAGTTACCCCAAGTTAGAGCAAGGGCTTGATGACGCACACGCTCAAGGAACGCGTACTTGAAACCGCTGTGGCATCCATACTGGCCGCGGCACTGTGCGCATTTGGCGGCTTCCTGCTGGTGCGCACACTCACCCTGAGAACGGCTGAGTCCAGGATGGTATCCGGGGCCCAGCGCCTCCAGGAGGAAATCGATACCATTAACACCGAGGCGTTTTCGGTACTTAGCTCGATGAACGCGTCTCCTTCCCCGCATTGCTCCGACGCCGATATTGCCTTTATCCGAAAGATCATCCTCAAATCCGAGTTTCTCAAGGACGCCGGCCGCATGCACAACAGCAAGGTTGGCTGCTCGGCCGCCTACGGCCGCGAAGGCCTTCCCGCGACGGAGTTCAAACCCCTCTTCACGCTTTCCGACAACTCGATGCTGTATGGAGAAACGCCGCTTTACAAGATGGAAGGCGGATTCTTGTACTTCCTGCGGAGAGACGATTCATTCGTGGCCATTGGAAGGTTCGCGGGAAAGACCATCGACACCTCGGGGGTTCATTTCAGCGTCATGTTGCATGACGTGCCCAGCGGCCGGGACGGCCTATTCGCCGGCGATCCGCTGCTGAACAACGGAGCCATCGTCAACCGAAACGCGCACGGAATAGTGGGCGGCACGATCTACGCGACTCAATGCACTTCGCGCTATTGTGTCAATCTCTATGGGACGGTCCCGGCGGTGCTCGCAGCCGCGCGGGTTCAAATCGCGGTCTTTTCCACCCTCTGCGGTCTGATTGGAGGTCTCCTCGGCTTCGCGCTGACGCTCCTCCATCGTCGCAACCGCAGTATCGAACAGCAGCTTCGCCGCGCAGTGGCCAATGACGAATTGAAGGTCGTTTATCAGCCGATCGTGGATCTGGCCAACCGACGCATCGTCGGGGCGGAAGCACTTGCCCGCTGGACCGACGAAGACGGAAACTCTGTTCCTCCCGACATCTTCATCCCTATTGCCGAGGAATGTGGATTCGTGGGTCAGATCACCCGACTGGTGGTGCGCCACATTCTGCGCGACTTCGCCGAGATCATGCGCCGGCATCCCGACTTTCACGTCAGCATCAACGTGGCGCCGGAGGACCTTTCGGACCCCGAGTTCCTGCCCATGCTGGACCACGCCTTGGCCGTCGCCAAAATCGCCGCTCACAGTTTGATCATCGAAATTACCGAGAGCTCTACCGCCCGGCACGAAGTCGCCATGGACACCATTCTTCGCCTTCGCGAACGCGGCCACCTCATCCACATCGACGATTTCGGCACCGGCTATTCCAGCCTCTCCTATCTGCACTCCTTATCCATCGACGCGATCAAGATCGACCGTTCTTTCACTCAGGCGGTAGGCACCGAGGGGATTACGGTTGGCATTCTGCCGCAGATACTCTCCATGGCCGACGCGCTCAACCTGCAGGTGATTGTGGAAGGCATCGAAACCAGCGAACAGGCGAAATACTTCTCCGGCACGGAGCGGCAGGCCCTCGCTCAGGGGTGGCTCTTCAGCCGACCCATCCCGGCCGAGATCTTCCGCCACGCCCTTGCCGAGGATCAGGCCACGCACGAGAAGAATTCCCCGGAACGATAGCAGACGCCGCGTGCGCGGCCCGCATTTTTCCAGACCTCGCCTCACCCTCCGACTCACGCTCCGACTTCGGCCGCGTCTCAAACTATGATTGGCAAGACTTTACCCAAGGCCTTAACCAAGGAACCGCCGTGTGGAGCTGTGCGTACAAGTGACTATGAAACTTCTGTCCCTCGGATTACTGCTCTGCATGGCGCTCTCGGCGTTCACCGCCGACGCAAAGCAAAACAGCAAGCCCCAAAACAGCAAGTCCGCCGCGATGCCCGCCGCCGCGGCCAAGACACCGAGCGACGCCCGAGTGCCTCTGCTCGCGGATGGACTGCACCTCTCCGATTTTCCAAACATGGCGCCGCGGCCTGAGTTAAAGGACAAACTGACCCGGATCAGCGGATTCATCCAGAACTCGCCGCACGATGGCGAGGCCCCCACCGAAAAAACCGATGTGTGGATGGGACACACCAAGTCCGCGCTCTATTTTGTCTTCATTTGCTTCGACCGTCATCCCAGCGAGATTCGCGGCCACCTGGCGCGGCGCGAGAATGTGGGGAACGACGACAACGTCTGGGTCCTGCTCGATCCGTTTCAGGACCGGCGCAAGGGCGTGCTGTTCCAGGTAAACCCGGTTGGAGTGCAGGCGGACGCATCCTGGGCAGAGAATAACGGCCCGGATTACAGCTACGACCAGGTGTGGGACTCGGAGGGCAAGGTGACCAAGGACGGGTGGATGGCGCTGATGGCCATTCCCTTCCGCAGCCTCCGCTTTCGCAACCTGGGGTCCGACTGGGGCGTGGTCTTTCAGCGCAATTTTCCGCGCAACAGCGAGAGCGACTATTGGCCGCGCATCGCGGCGAATGTGTCTGGCGTGCTGAGCCAGGAAGGAACCCTGCACGGTATCGAGGGCGTCACCGGATCGCGCAATTTCCAGCTCAATCCATATACGCTGGGGCAGAACGAGCGCACCCTGCAGAGCGTTGACCCGCTCAATCCCTATTTCAGCTCACGCCACGAGGAGAACACCGGCGGCGGCGAGGCCAAGCTGATTCTCAAGGACCGGATCATTGTCGACGCGACCGTCAATCCCGACTTCAGCGACGTGGAGTCGGATCAGCCGCAATTCACGGTGAACCAGCGCTATCCAGTTTACTTCCCTGAGTTGCGCCCGTTCTTCCTGGAGAACGCCAACTACTTCGGCACGCCCATCAATCTGATCTACACCCGCAACATCGTGCATCCGGAGTATGGCATTCGCGTAACCGGCAAGATAGGCCCCACGAATCTCGGCTTTTTTGGCATCGACGACCGAGAGCCGGGTGAGACGGTCGGACCGGGCGATCCGCTCTATCAACACCGCGCCAAGGTCGCCGTGGGCAGAATCTCGGAGGATCTGGGCAAGGGATCGAGCGTCGGCGTCATCTTCACCGACGAGGAGTTCGGGGGAGGCTGGAACCGCGTCGGCGGCGTCGACTTCACCGCGCGTCTCAACAAGAGCTGGACGGTGCTGGGGCAGATGGTGGAGAGCGGTACGCTGGGAACCGTCGACAGCGGGACGCCGCCAAGTTACAGCGCCGGTCCGGCGAGCACCGTGCAGGCGCAGCGCAGCGGGCACGCCTTCAATCTCCAGTCGCAATACCAGGATTTCAGCACCGGCTTTCAGACGCAACTCGGTTTCATTCAGTCGGTGAATTTCCGCAACGGCTCGACGCATGCCACCTATCAGTGGTTTCCCAAGCACAGTGTCATCCAGAGTTATGGACTCGAGACCAACCAGAACGTTGCCTTCGATCACTTCGGCAACCGTGTCTTTCACTACTCCAGCTTCGATCCGTTCTTGCTGCTGCCGCGCAACATTGTGATTTTTCCCATCGGGGGCCAGAACTCCGACACGCTCAGCCCGTTGAACTACCCGGCACTGACCGATTACAAGAACTTCACCGAGAACTGGGGCGGCATGGGGACGCGAGGCGCTCCGTTTGCGCAGGTCAACTACAACATTGTTGCGGTTCGCAGCGGCAATGTGAACTACAACCCGGTGCAGGGTACGGCGCCCTCGCTGATGAACGAACAGACCGTGCAGTTTCTGTTTACGCTGCAGCCCTTGCGCCAACTGACCGACGACAACACCTACCTGCTGGACCGCGACCACTCAGTGGCCGACAGCGCGCTGGTGTACGAGGCGCAGACCTTCCGCAGCAAGATCAACTACCAGTTCACGCGTTCGATTTCGGCACGCGTCATTGTGGAGTATGACTCGACGTTGGCCAATCCGAAGGAAACCTCGTTGCTGCGCACCAAAGAGGTGGGTACACAGGCGCTGTTTACCTGGCTGCCGCATCCGGGCACGGCCATCTACATTGGGTATAACAACGACCTGCAAAATCTGGACAGAAGTCTGTGCAATCGGCTTCCGATTCTCGGCACCTGCGATCCCAACAACACCACGCCGCCACGGGCAAATGGCCTGTTGAACGACGGCCGCCAGATCTTCGTCAAGGCATCGTACTTGCTGCGCTTCTGAAGATAGGCCGGACCGTTCACACCCGAAGGATCTATACCGTCGCCCGCACAAACTTCCGGTTCCGAATCAGAACCCTCTGCTTGCAATGCGAGCAATCGAAGCTCTGCTTGCTGGCGATGGCGCCGAGTTGTTCGCCACACCAGGGGCAGTTTCCCTTGAGCGCGCCCAGCCCGATCATCGGGCCGAGTAGCGGAGCAAAGATGGCTCCCAGGATCAGCGGGACGCCCAGAATCGCTCCCAGCCCGGTCAGGCACAAAAGCGTACCCAGGATGATCAAGACCGGAGCCGCCAGCAATCCCACAGCCAGCCCGCCAAACGCGCCTTCCAACGGCGCACGCTGGCTTCCGGCTGGTTCTGCGATCGGCGAACTCCCGGGCTTGATTGTGGTTCCGCAGTGAGGACAGAAAACCCACGCCGCTTCTGCCGGAGCAGTGCATTTGGGACATGCAGCTTCCATCGGATTACCCTCCACAGGAGCGCTTCTCCCATCCAAGTGCCCTTGCTGACGTCCTGCAAGGTCGCTTTTTCTCGAGGAAAAATCGACTTGAGGGTTTTGGCTTCGGGCTAGTGCCATGGTAGAACCGCTCGGACGTACGCCTCCGGGAAGGTGAAAAGCATAGCACCGAAAACAAGGCCCCGCCAGATGACGGGCTAGGGCTTTGCAGCTGCGTTTTGATCCGCTCGAATCCTGCTCCGCTCGTACTGCGGCCAGTGGGTCAGCAACTCGTTGACCACCACATGGCCCACTGCGTAGGCGCTCTCCAGAGATGGCAAAAACGCACCGAAGGTTCCCACCCGCTGGCTTTCCAGACTGTCGGCCGCGGTCATGCCGCGCGGCTGCCGGTCATAGTTGCTTACCGTGCGCAGCACCATGACACGCTGAAAGTCCACCCGTCCAGCCTTCGCCAAGAACTGCAGCGACTGCAGCGTTCCGGTGTCTTCCATGGCGGTTGTCGCAAAGCGACCCTTGCCGCCGGTGTAGTACGGAACCCACTCCGCGGCCCAGGCGTCGAAGAGGTTTCCATGCCAATAAGTAGAGGAGGAAAGCTCGTCGCCCATGGTCACGAATGGCGGCTTCTGCGCAGCGGCCCCGTCGAAACGCAGGCGGGTCTGGCGTAGCCGTTCGGAGTCGGCGAGAGGAGTATTTTTTGTTAATTGAAAGGCCCACGCAGCAAGAGCCGGATTGAGCGCAAAGACTTGCCCTTCCAGTACCTCGGCCGGAGCCTGAAAGGGCCGCGACTTGTGCAGCGGAACAAAGCCCGTTGTCCAGTTGGCGGGAATCTCGCGCGCGTCCAGTTCGTAGGCCAGGTCGCCGTCTACAACCCAGCGCGCCCACACCGCGGAGCCCAGCGAAGCCTGCTCCGGGCTGGCCCCGGCAATCCCCGCTATGATCCAGTAGGCATGGCTCAGGTCGAAGCGCGGATCCAGCCCCAGCGCCATAATGGTTGCCGCTGCATGAGCCGTTCCCTGGCCAGTCAGGATGGCCATTTCGCCTGCGCCGTTCATGCGCGCCGCGTGGTAGGCGGCGGGCAGCAGATAAACCCGGTCCAAGTGGTCGCGCTCGACCCAGAACTGCAGCTCGCCGGGCGCGTCGCCGGTGTCTGCGCCCACCTCAAACATGGCCACGATGACCACCTTCACGGGAATCGGCTTTTCAGGGTTGGCCTGCTCAGGGATTGCGTTGGGCTCCGTCGCGGCGAAGGCGGCCAGAGAAGTGAGGAACAGGAGGGCAATAGAAGGGCAGGATCGCAGGCTCATTGTCTGCGATCTTAATAGAAATGCGGCCGACAACGAGAGGAGCTTACTCCCCGCCTTCCGACAGCCATCGCTTGGTGTTCAGCAGTTGCCTCTGGTCCAGGGCCCATACCTTGCCGGTCATTTCGCCAGCGGCCTTGCCTTCGCGCGTGCACTTCTCGAACTCGCTGCTCATGGCCTGCATCTTGGCGTCCAGATCGTCGACGAAGCTCAACGCCAGCGCCTCCGGCGTCATGGGCAGCTTGGGCGAACCAAACTCCAGCTTGCCGTGGTGCGACAGGATCATATGCAGCACCAGCGTCTTGAGCTTGGGCGGAAAGGCGGGCAGCGCGTTCATGGTGCGCTCGGCTAGCGCCGATCCCATCTGGATATGTCCGAGCAGGGTTCCGTCCAGTGTGTATTCGAAGCCGACTTCCCAGCTCAATTCCTTCACTTTGCCGATATCGTGCAGAATCACGCCGGTCAGCAGCAGATCGCGGTGCACCAATGGATAGTGCCCGGCAACCCGGTCTGCCAGCTGGAGCAGACTTACAACATGCTCCAGCAGTCCGCCCAGCCAGGCATGATGAAGCTGCTTCGCGGCCGGGGCCTCGCGGTAGGCCTGGCCCAGATTCGGCTCGTTGAGCAGCGCCAGCAACAGTCGCTTCAGATCGGGATCGGTGAAGCTCTCGACAAAGCTCATCAGCTGCTGCCACAGCGCGGCCACATCGTAGGTGGTCGCCGGCAGCATGTCGACTTTCTGGGCCTCGCCCGCCGTCGCCTTGCGCAGCTGGTCCACCTTCATCTGCACCCGATCGTCGAATTTCGATGCGCTGCCGCGCACCTTGACGATATCGCCGCGCTCGAATTGCTTGGCGATGCGCGGGTCGCCAAGCTCCCAGACGCGCGCTTCCAACTGACCGGTCTTGTCGCCCAGAATCAGGTTCAAATATGGCTTGTTGTTCTTGGTGATGCGCTGCTGCTTGGCCAGGACCAGGAAGAAGCTCTCAAAGGTTTGGCCCTCGCTGAACGCGGCCACTTCGGCGATATAGATTTCTTTCATCGGTTTTCCAGTTCAAAACAAAAAGTTGGGGTTTGAACAGCGCCCGGGAAGTTGCCGGGCAATCATAGCACCGCAAAAAAATGCCCGCTGCCCTGCTCAGGGCTTCGGATTCCGTTCCGTCACGTACAGCTTCACCCGGTATACGTGGATCTCGTGCGCCTCCATGGAGAGCTGACGTCCCTGGTTGGACTGGTCGCCGTTGAGACGCCGCACCGTCGTCCACGCGTCTGCGGCGGGCTCGACCTCGCCTTTGCGTTCTACCTGTTCGATGCTGGAGATGCCGCTCTGCTTCCCGTCCACGTCCGGGTCGCGGAAGAACGAAACCGTGAGCCCGCTGCCCACGATCAGGAATTCATCCGGCCCCGACTGAAGGATCAGCATCGCGCCATCGTCGGTGGCAAGCGTCCGCGCGGGCCAGGTCCGCAGCAAGGTTGCCTCAAACAGGTATCCGCCCAGCGCAACCGTCTGTGTCGGGCGCGGGCTGTTCGCGTGCAGCACCATGCCACGGGTGCGATTGGCAGCCTGCGCGGCCAGCAGTTCGTCATTCATACTCTGGAGCACAGCGTACACGCTGGCGATATCCGGGCCGGTCTTGCTGGCTGCGCCCACTTCCCGTGTGGCGAGGCTGGCCGGACTGGACAGATTGGCAAGACTGTCGAGGCCAAACGGCGAAAAGCCGAATGCCTTCGCCTCCCCGTAGGCGTAGAGCGCGTTGAAAGGCGCGGCGTCGCTGCGCGCTTCCGGCACAAAGACCGCGTTCCCTTTGAATTTGTAGCGGTCGATCCAGTACTCGAAGTTCGGCCAGTAGATATCCGGCGAGTAGAAGTCGAGGGCCGGAGCCGCGGCGCGATAGACGTCCAGATAGTAGGGATGCGGCCCGCCGCTCGGGTACTCCCCGGCTCGCTCTTTCGGAGCCGGAAGCTGCGCATTTACATACATCGGCAGGGCATACTCTTGCTTGCCCGCCGCAGCCACGTCCTGGATGTAGCGGGCATAATTCCAGGCCATGAAGACCTCGTCCGCCGCGTCACCAAATACCTGTCTCCAGCCATGGCCAGACGCGTCAAAGTGCGCGGCCAGCTCGGGGCAAAGCGCCGCGCGATTGGACTCCAGATTCTTCATCAGCTCTTCCGGCACGGCACCCGCGAACATTTGATTTGCCGCCGCCGAGCGATCACGCCCACGGCCCAGGTAGCCGACTTCGTTTTCCACCTGCACCATCAGCACCGTCTGTTCCTGCTCATCCCGCTCACGCACATGGCGCATCAGAGCTGCAAAGGCGCGGCTGTCACATTTGCGTGTCTCCGCTCCAAGAGTGGACAAGATCTCCAACTCCGCACCCTCGGCGGAAATCGCCCGCGGGAAGCGCCGCGTGTCTGCCTTGACCCAGACGGGAGCGTAGTTGGAAAAGGCGTTCTTCCAGCTGCCGAACCACAGCAGCACGAGGTGCAGATGCTGCTGGCGAGCAATATCGGTCCAGTGATCCAGAATGCTGAAGTCGTACGCGCCTTCCTTTGGCTCAATCTGCTCCCAGGCCACCGGCATCAGCACGGTGTTCAGATGCATCTGCGCCATGCGCGGCAAAACGGTGTCCGCCTCCGCAGCCGTGCCCGCCGAAGAATTGCCCAGTTCGCCGCCCAGAATCAGGTACGGCTTTCCGTGGACCAGCAACTGCCCGACATCCGTCCGGATGATCGGGGGCCCGTCGCTGGCCGCGGATATGAGCGCGGAACCAAGAAAGGAGGCAATCGTCAGGGTTCCAAAAACTCGCTTGGTCAAGGATCGTTCTCCGCGAAGGGCAAACCGATCAAACCGGAAAAGACCAGTCAGCCCGGATGTACGTACAGTGTACGCGGGCCAATGCGGAAGCCCGGACCTGAAAGGACCCGGGCTTCGGTGGAAGATGCGCGGAATCGGCGATCAGCGTGTCAGCACGGCTTTGTACTACAGTTGCGCTAGCCCCGGCAGGCCTTCATCCGAGCCTGAACGGGCTGCGGAAAAGGACCCCATTTCGGACCAACGCCTTAAAAACCTATCTCAGGGGCTAAAGCCCCCCGACTCATTCTATTGCCCTTATCGGCACGACTGAAGTCGTGCCCTGACGCTTCTTGCTCGCCGGATGGAGTTTTGCCGCAGCCTGTGAAGGTCCGTTTTTTAGACCTGTATGCAGGGGGCTAAAACCCCCTGCTCCATCCGGAATCGCCGATCTGCACCTGTGGAATCAGGCCAGCAGTTCGGCCACCTTGGGCATCCACTCGCTGATCGGAATGCTCTGTGGGCAGACTTCTTCGCACGCGCCGCAGGCCGCGCAGTTGTGCGACCGCTGCGGTTCCGGGAAGAAGATCTGGTAGCGCTGCCGCGCGTCCGGCAGATTCTCGTACAGGTGCGCGAAGTTGAAAATGTCGAAGTTGCCGGGAATGTTCACTCCCGCCGGGCAGGGCATGCAATAGCCGCATTTGGTGCACGGGACAGCAGTCCGCGCGAGATACTTCTCGCGCGCCGAAGCGATCAAGGCTTGCTCTTCGTTGCCAAAGGACCCCGCGCGCGCCTTGTCCGCGGAGTGGAGATTCTCTTCCACCTGCTCGAAGGTGCTCATGCCGCTCAGAACCACAGAGACCTCCGGCTGATCCCACAGCCACTGCAGCGCCCAGTCCACCGGGGTGCGCTGGATGCTGAAGGCTTCCATGTCGGCGCGGATGTCGTTGGGCGGGGTGGCCAGGCGCCCGCCCAGCAATGGCTCCATGACCACCACCGCGAGTTCTTTGCTGGCAGCGAGCTTCAGGCCGCGCATTCCCGCCTGATTCTCGATGTCCATGTAGTTGTATTGGATCTGGCAGAAGTGAAACAGGCGGCTGGCGCTCAGAATCTCTTCCAGGCAGGCGTAGTCGTCGTGCATGGAGAAGCCCAGGTGGCGGATCCGCCCATCCACCAGCGCCGCTTCGGCCTTGGCCAGCAGGTTGTGCTTCAGCACGGTGTTGCGCCAGCGGTTCTTGTCCAGGGCATGGAACAGATAGAAATCGATGTACCTGGTCTGCAGCTTGGTCAGCTGCTCGTCCAGGAGGCGGTCGAAATCCTCGGGGCCATTGACCTCCCACAGCGGCAGCTTGGTGGCCAGTTTGACCTTTTCCCGGTAGCCGTCCTTGAGCGCGCGGCCCAGAAAGCTCTCGCTCTCGCCGCCGTGATACACATACGCTGTATCGATGTAATTGACGCCACTGTCGATGGCGTGGCGCACCATGCGGGTCGCCTCCACCTCGTCGATGGCGGAAGTCTGCGTCCCATCCACCGTGGGCAGCCGCATGCATCCGAAACCAAGAGCTGAAACCTTCCATTCAAGGTGGCCAAAAGTGCGGTATTGCATAGAAAGTTTTCTCCGTTCGAGTTTTATAGCAGCAATTTTACCCGCGAGGGACATTAAAAGATGTGACGGCGGAAACTCCCGATCAACTTCCAGGCAACAAATCAGCTTTCCTGTGCATCTAAACTTCGCTTATCGGACCAAGGGAACCGATCCAGAGGCTTGCCCCCAGGAATTCCTATGAGTTCGCGGCGCTCCGGAGTAAAATCTCGAAGCGCGCGGCACCTGCCGTCGCTACCATCGCCTGCTTTGCGGCGGTTCGTCTGATCGCCACGGTGATCCGGCCCTGAGTTTCGGCTCCCTCCGATCCAGGAAACAGCTAATCGGGCGCCCGGTTTTTGCCACTGCGCAGAACTTGGCAAACCGCCTATGGAGTGACGCCATCGTTAATCTGTGCGCAATCCATCCGCAGGGTTCCGTTGTCATTGAAGACCAGGCCGTTGAATCGCGCCACCGAACCCACCGTCGGTGACGCTGTGTTGAGCATCTGTGTGCTTGCATCCGCATAAACCACAACCGTGGTGGGGTTCGTGAGCAAGGTGGTCTGTACCGCTTGCACGGCGAAGGTCGGGAAGACGTCATAGGGCGCGAGCGTCACGGTGAAAGTGGTGAACCCGCCGATCGTCGCTACTGACTCGACCGTCCCATCGATGGTTTGCGGAAGCAGCGTGATCGTGGTTGCCGGCAGGAGATAGCTGGGTCCGCCTGGGAACTGGGCATTGTGAAGCGTCGCCTCGATCGTCTGCCCGGCCACCATATTGGCGGCAGTGAAGCTGGCCGGAAACGGCAGTGTAGCCAGGTTGGTCATCTGCCCCGAAATCGCGAAGGAAGAACTGCCAAACTGGACCAGCGCCGCGCCGCCGATAAGAAGGGGGCCGATCTGCTGATGCCCGAACATGAACATGGTGGAGTCGCTTGCGTTCACCTGAATCACCGGCCCGTTCCACAGGGTGAGGTTAGTGGTATCCAGATCGGCGACCGCAATGCGGGTGGCCAGCAGAGATCCATCGGCCTGAATCGCCACATCCATGTTCACGGGCAGGCCTGCCACGAGCCCTCCCGATCCTGAAACACCTTCATACACAGTCTTTGCATTAAAGCTTGTTTGCCAGATCTGACCGATCCCATACACTGCCGCATCCACGATCATGCTGCCGCCTCCCGCATTGACCGATGAAATCAGCCCCGCCAGCCCGTTCAGCTTTCCGTACGCTTCGGTTGCTGCCGGTGCGGGCAAGGTCTGTGCGGTCAGGGAAAAGTCCGGTGTTATCGTAAACGGTTTAATGCCATTCGGAATGCACGTGGTCCAGGTTGCGGACTTTGAAACCAGCAGGTCGAGCACCAGACCCATTGCTGTGCCGGTAACAGTGATCGGCGAGGAGAGGCTCAAAGTCGGGGCGCTTCCCGGAAGCGAACTGTAGCTGAACCAGTTGTTGCCGACATCCCCGTTGGGATCCAGCGCCAAGCACGAAAAGCTGGCCCCTCCCATCGTCACGGTGGCGGAAGTATAAACGTCCTGGGGAATGCTCACCGTGGCCAGGGGCTGCGCAGTCCCATTCACGTGAGTGAATTCGACGCCCAGCGGATTCGCAAGCAGGCTCACCGTGTTTCCCGAATGGCTGGTAAGCGTCAGGGTATTTATTGCCCCGTAGAATTCCGAAAGTTGATCGTTCGCGGTGCTCGTTGCCAACAATACGACCGTGGTGTTCCCGCTCAATTTCGGGGCCGTTGTGCCGCCTGCGCCTCCGCCTCCGCAGCCGCTTACGAGCATCGTCGATGAAAAGATGGCAAGCGCCAATGTCGCGTGAGTTGAATAGATACCCCAATGAAGCGAGAATCGTGAGAACTTTAAGAGCATGAGCCCTCCAATCAGGTTCGGCTGGGTCGAAACCCGCACAGGAGTCCGGGCCGGAAAACGGGACGGAAGGAGGTGCAGGAGTGAATTTGCTTGACCACAAGTCCTCCGCTGACGGTTCGACCGGCGAAATAGAGTTTAGTTATGCGGGCGTCAACGATTTCGAGGTAATGCTACACTCTTTACGCGTAAATCTATGTGATTGAAAATAAACTATCTCCTAAGGCGAGGGTTGAGCTATCAAACCTTTGTTTACTCTCTATCAACTATCGAGGCCGCGAGATCTTGATAACTACTTCGATAATGAAAACCGTCCCAAACAGAACGGCCACCCCGAAGGGTGGCCGTTTGTCTTGCAGCGTAGAAGCGGTTTAGTTGCCGCCCTTGCGCCAGTTGATGAGATCGCCCAGAGTCGTGGTGGAGCTGGAAACCGGCGCCTTGTGGGCCGACTCCTTGTAGTGCTCCACCTGAGCGCGGCTGGCTTCGTGGCCAATGGCGCGCAGGCTGAGACCCACCTTCTTCTCTTCCACGTTGATCTTGATGATCTTGAACTCGTGCTCCATGCCGGTCTCCAGCTTGGATGCGCCGCCGTCGTCGCCGGCCTCGGAGATGTGGCAAAGTCCTTCCACGCCTTCCGCGATCTCGACAAACGCGCCGAACTGCGCGGTCCGAAGAACCTTACCTTGCACCACATCGCCCACGCGATGAGCAGCAAAGAAGCTCTCCCAAACATCGGGCTGAAGCTGCTTGATGCCCAGGCTGAGACGGCGGTTCTGCGGCTCAACGCCGAGAACAACTGCCTTGACCTTTTCGCCCTTCTTGACGATCTCGGAGGGATGCTTGACGCGCTTGGTCCAGCTCAGATTGGATACGTGGACCAGACCGTCAATACCGTCTTCGATTTCAATGAAGGCGCCAAAGTCGGTCAGGTTCCGCACGCGACCCTCGACCACGGTTCCGGCAGGATAACGCTCGGTGAGATTTTCCCACGGATTGTCCATCAGCTGCTTCATGCCCAGAGAGATGCGGCGATCGGAGGGGTTGACGCTCAACACCACTGTCTCGACTTCATCGCTCGGCTTGACCAGCTTGGAGGGGTGCTTGAGGCGCTTGGACCAGGTCATCTCGGAGAGGTGAACCAGGCCTTCGATGCCCTGCTCGAGCTCGACGAACGCACCGTAGTCGGTGACCGAAAGAACGCGGCCATGAACGTGCGCGCCGACCGGGTAACGCTCGGAAGCGTCCAGCCACGGATCGGGCGTCAACTGCTTGAAGCCCAATGAGACGCGCTGCTTATCCTTGTCGAACTTGAGAACCTTGACCTGGATTTCGTCGCCAACATTGACCAGGTCGCGCGGATGCGTCAGGCGGCCCCAGCTCATGTCGGTGATGTGCAGCAGACCATCGATGCCGCCCAGATCGACGAACGCGCCGTAGTCGGTCAGGTTCTTCACCGTACCCGTAAGAACAGCGCCTTCGCCCAACTGGTCGAGCGTGGTGGAACGCTTCGCGTTCTGCTCTTCTTCCAGGATTTCCTTGCGGCTGACAACGACGTTTCCGCGCTTCTTGTTCAGCTTGATGACGCGGATTTCGATCTGCTGGCCGAGATAGCCGTCCAGATTGCGAACCGGACGGATCTCCAGCTGCGAACCGGGAAGGAATGCCTTGAGGCCAATGTCCACCGTGAGACCGCCCTTGACGCGGCTCACAACCGTACCGATCACCGGGGTCTTATCCGCGGCAGCCTTTTCGATCACATCCCACACGCGCAGGCGCTGTGCCTTCTCGTAGCTCACCAGGTAGCCGCCTTCGGCTTCCTCGCGCTCGATCACCACGTCGATCACATCGCCGGCGACAAATCGAACCGCGCCCGTGTGATCCAGAACCTGCTCCAGGGGCACCAGGCCCTCGGACTTGAGACCCACATCGACAACCAGATGCTTTTCTGTCTGCTTGAGCACCGTGCCGGAGACGACCTTGTCGCCATAGGCTTCCACCTGGGCGGCTTCGGCGGCCTGCTCGCGCTCAAATGCTTCCAGCGCGGCCGAGAAATCTTCCATGGATTCAAGATTGTGCTCGGCTTTGTGTGCTGCTTCGAACCGATCGGCCTCGGCGCGCTCTTCGGCGACTTCAGCATCGGCGACGGGCTCGGCAACGGCAACAGATTCAGCAACGACAACAGGTTCTGCAACAGAGACAGGCTCAGCAACGGAGACGGGCTCGGCAGGCGCAACAACCTCTTGCACCAGCTCGGCAGGCGCGACAACATCCTGCACCGGCTCAGCCTCTGCTGTGGCTTCCACCACAGTAACGGCCTCAACAACAGGCTCGGTTGGGGCATCGGCGTCCAGCGCGGGGGTTTCGACTACAACTGCGGTCTCGGGTGTGGACGTGGATTCGGACGACGGCTGAACTAGCTCCGTCGCAGGCTCGAGGGTGGGGGTTTCCAATTCGGTGTTCAGGGTTATGCTCTCGGTTTCGGGATTGAGGACGTTTGCCATTACTGCCAACTCCGGGATTCCGTGCTCCCGCGACCGTTCAGTGCCTGTCGCTGGGAAAGGCCCTTGCGCTGCGATTGCCGCGAACGTGGGAGCCCGGTGACCATCTTCCCGCCAGCCGATCCGTTTCTGTGCTCGAAGGTTTCTCGTAGAGACAGCTCATCCAGCCGAGTACGCTGGCTCACAATGAACTGTTCTCCTTGGGAAACACCCGGCAGGCAATGGATTTGCTGGAGGGCGGCCGCGGCCGCTGCTGGAATCCGCGCAGTAAGCCACGCTCATGAGTGTAGCAACCCCCGGTTTCACAAGTCAATGCAATCGCTTGGCTCCGTCCCATCCCAAGCCGCGCTTGCCGCGCGAATTGAAATCCGCAGGGCGAATGCAATGGACTTAGAGATCAGTTCTTTCTTGCGGCCTCTATACTGATGCAGACGGAAACCTGCCTCCGAAAGCGAATCATGGATTTTCTTTGGACCCCCTGGCGCTACGCCTACGTGACTTCAGCCGACACCGCGACGCGTCCCGGGGTGCCCGCCAGCCTCAGCGCCTGGCCCGGGGATCACCACTGCGTCTTCTGCAACCTGATTGCATCCGTCGACTTCGCCGTCTCGAATGGCATGGACCCGCTGCAAGCGGAAGCGGCGGCAGGCCTCATTCATCGAGGAAAGAACTGCTTCGTCTGCCTCAACGCCTTTCCCTACACTTCCGGCCACGTGATGGCCATGCCCTATGCGCACCTAGACCGCCTATCCAAGCTCGACACCGAAACAGCCCACGAGCTGATGGATTTGGCCCAGTTCACCGAGAAGGCCTTGGAGAAGGTCTACCGGCCCCAGGGGCTCAATTTTGGATTGAATCTTGGCAAAGCCGCGGGAGCCGGCGTGGACGCGCATCTGCATCTGCACGCATTGCCGCGCTGGCTGGGCGATACCAACTTCCTCACCGCCGTCGCGGAGACCCGTGTGCTGCCGGAAGATTTGGAAATCACCTGGAAGCGGATGCGGGAAGCATTCGCCGAACTGGGGCGGTAATCGCCCCGCATCGGCCAACCTTATGGCGCATACCTCATCTCGCCCGCTTCCAGCGCTACGGGCAGTTTGTTCTGATCCGGCGGCAGGGGGCACGTCGCATACGCCGTATACGCGCAGGGTGGATTCTCCAGGCGATTGAAATCCAGCATCAGCACGCCGTCTTTGCTCAAGCCGTTGTCCGGCATGCCCGTATAAAGAAACCGCGACGCCTGGTACGTCGTGGTCTTGCTGGTCTCGTCGCGCAAGATGAACATGAGCTTCTTGCCCGATCCGTCCTCGGCTTCTTCCACCACCGGCTCGATGCGCATGGGCTCCCCGTTCAGGCTGAACTCCGCCGCGCCGGGCACCGGCAGTTCCAGCGTCGTCCCGATCACCGTTGCGATCTTCTCGATGTGGGGCGGGGTGTAGGGAATCCAGAGCGCCGGAATGCGGAAATGCAGGTTCGGTGCGTACCAGTTGAGCCCGCGGAAGTTTTTCAGGGTAGGCGCGGCGGAGTCGCGAATGCGCAGCGCGTAGCGGCCATCCCGCTCAATTACCACGATGGAAAGCGTTCCCCAGGATAGAACGCTCGGTTTGGCTCCCGCTACTACCAGAATGCCTTCCCGCGCCGGCTTTCCGTCGATCAGGAGCCCCTGAGGAAAGCCCGCAGCCGGGGCCAGCACCTGGACGATCTTTCCAGCAACCGTAAACAGCCCCAGGTGCGCCGGAAGCGCTTTCTCGCTCGCTGTCGAACCCTGCTCCGAAGTTCCGGAAAGATGCAGCTTGATCTGGTTGTCCGTGGCCGAGCCGACCGAATTCACTCCCGGCTTGAGCCACTCCAGACCCACCAGGGACAGCCATCCATGCGGGTCCACAAGATCCTTTGCCTGCTGCGCCCGCCAATCCAACAGGGATTTATTCCACTGGGCTGTTTCGGCAGCGGAGGTGGACTGGGCCTGCAAAGCAGCGGCAGACAGGGCCGTGCCAAACACCAAGAGCAATGCAGACAGCCGCACAACGATCTCTTTCATCGGGCGAACTCCTCTTGCGGACACTGTGGCAAAAACCGGAATTCTTTTGCCGAAAAGGCGTCGTGAACAGGTTGAAGAAAGAGGCCTGATTCCGAGTAATGCAATGAAACGGGCCTTAGCAGGGGCTAAAGCCCTGTTCATTTTGTTGGTTTTATCGGCACGACTAAAGTCGTGCCCTGTTAGAAAGCCACCCGGATTTTCGTTTTTTCGCGGCCTGTAAAGCCCCCAACTCAATCCTTCGGCCTTTTCGGCACCCTTCGACAGGCTCAGGGCAGGCTAGAAGTCGTGCCCCGATACAAGACCGGGCCTTTTGGGCTTTTCCGCAGCTTTCCCAAGGCCCAGTCCTTCACCCTGACAGCATAACCGCGGAGCCTTTCCGGCGGTCAATGGATTGCGATGCGGCGCAGTCGCGTGAATGTTAACTCGATGGCAGATCCGCCGTCTTGCAGGGCCCCTACGGGGCTTAATGAAGATTCTGGCCAATTTTCCCGCGCCGAGGCGCGGGGCTAGCGAACCTTGCGCCTCCGGCGCGATAGAAATCGGATTCGGTCTGGTTAGCAACCTGGATTGACGCGATTGACCTGGATTGCCGCTGCCTCCAATATGCCTTTTCGCGGCTCCGGGTTTTACACTTGCGTGTCGAGTTTCGACGGTGATTCCGAGAGGGTTATTCCCATGCTGAGGGGTTGGTTTGTCTGCTTTGCCATTGGAATCTTCGCTGGGGGAAGCGCTTTTTTCCAGCAGAGCGATCCGGCCCCACAGCCCTCACCGCAGACTGCTCCCACCGACCCCGTGCTTGTCCGCCGTCCACCGCCCGTGCAATCGGCGAGCGCCACTCCCGCGGGGCGGATTCTACTGGACGTCGTGGTGACCGACGCGTCCGGCAAGCCCGTTACGGGGCTCGAGCCCAGCGACTTCCGGCTGCTCGACAACAATCAGCCGCGCAAGATCCTCTCCTTTCGTTCCTTCGACGGAATCAACGTCAAGCCCGATCCGCCCGTCGAGGTGGTCCTCGTCTACGACACGGTGAACAACGGATTCATTGAGCAGGCCTACATTCGCAAGGGAGTCGAGGAGTTCCTTCGTCAGAACGGCGGCCATCTCGCGCAGCCGGTCTCCATCCTTCTCTTCTCCGGAGCGGGCATGAAAGTGCAGCCCCGGCCCTCGGTCGATGGCGACGCGCTGCTTGGAGTGCTGCGTTCGATCCAGCCCAGCGTGCGGCCCATGGGCGTCGACCCTGTCCAGCTATCGGTGCGCGCCCTCGCCCTGCTGGCCGACAACGAAGGCCGCAAACCGGGCCGCAAGATCGTCCTCTGGCTCGGTCAAGGCTGGCAAACCCACCGGCGTGACGAGTCCGTCTTTACTCAGCAGGACGCCCGCGATCAGTTACTGAACTTCGAAGCCCTGGTCTCGATCTCGGAAAAGCTGCGCGAAGCGCAGATCACCCTTTGCGGTGGGTTTGCGAACCGCGATTTTCGCCTGCAGGAGTTCCTCCCCGGCGTTCAGTCGGTCAGGCAGATGGATTACCCCAACCTGGCGCTGGAAATCTTCGCCAACCACAGCGGCGGCAGCAGTTCTCTGACCGCAATCAATCGCGACAGCGACCTGGTAAACCAGATCAATGGCTACATTGCGAACGCGAGCGCTTATTACCAGATCTCTTTCAATCCGCCCCCCGCGCAGCAGACCGACGAGTATCACGATCTCAAGTTGCCGATGAGCAATCCGGCCCTGACCGCGCACACCAGTACCGGCTATTACAACCAGCCGTGACCGAGCGGAAGCCTTTCCCGACAGGGGCGAGACGAGCGCGCCGACGAGGGGATGTCCGGTTGACAGCCCATCCGGCGCTGCCTAGAATTAAACAGGATTACTTTGCCCGTTTTGTCCTGGAATCCCCGCATAAACGCTAGATAATTGACCAGATGCGGTCAGGCAAAAGAAGGGCCGAGCCGGTTTCCGGCCTGGGAATCGAAGGGCGTATAGCAACCTTCTCCGCACCACGCCCGAAGACCGCGGGAGAGCAGAATCGATGCCTGAAGCACGCGTCAGCCCGCGAGAGCGGCTGGTGCTCACGGCCATTATCGAACAGTACATCGCCACTGGCGAGCCGGTTGCCTCGCAGGCGGTGGCGCACACCTTTGCGGGTCGTGAGGGCCTCAGCTCGGCCACCATCCGCAATGTAATGGCCACCCTGGCCGAAGACGGCCTGCTCGAACAACCGCACACTTCCGCCGGCCGCGTGCCTACCGCTGCCGCATTTCGCTACTACGTGGCGCAAAATGACATGGTGCTCGCTTCCTTGCCCTTGAGCGAGGCGCGGCGCGAACTGATTGAAGACAGCTTCAGCGGCGTGACCAGCTCCAACGAGTACCTGGAGCGGACCTCGCACGTGCTGGCCATGATTTCCAGCGGACTGGGCGTGGCTTTGGCCTGTTCCAACGCCGGCCAGGTGCTGGAACATATTCATTTTTCACGGCTCTCCACCGGCCGCGTGCTGGCCGTCGTCGTCACCCAGTCGGGCACGGTGCAGGACCGTGTTTTGAGCATCGATCGCGACCTGAGCCATCTTGAATTGGAGACCGCCGCACGCTTCCTGAATGAGAACTTCCGGGGCTGGCCGGTGGAACGTATTCGCGCCGAAGTGAACCGCCGCATCGAGACGGAACGCGAGGCCTACCGCCAGATGCTTACCTCGGTCGAGGAGCTGTGCAACAAGGGCGCGCTAGCCGGCGCGGATGGCGGTCCCGCAATCTATGTGGAAGGCATGGCCAACCTGATCGCTGCCGAGGCAGATCGCGAACGCTTGCGGCAGATGCTGGTGGCTCTCGAAGCCAAGCAGCGACTGGTGGATCTGCTGACCGCTTACGTGGATGGACGCCAGCAGGGAGTGCGCGTGGTGGTGGGCCTCGACGGGACTTCCGCCGCCATGCAGGACATGGTGCTGATCGGTGCGCCAGCTCGCCTGGGCGTATCAAGTATGGGCGCCTCCAGCCTGGGAACCGTCGCCGTCATCGCTCCCACCCGCATCCAGTACCAGGAGATGATCCAGGCCGTGCGGTACATCGCCCGGCTTTCCGAACGCATCCTGGAAGTTCCCTCTGAGTAATATGGGGAAACGCACCAAGGGCCATCCCGAAGTGGCCCACACGGAAAACCCCGCGCCGCGGGAGGAGAGTCAACGCCCGGGGCAGAAATTATCATGGAATGGGCTACGGAACGAACTACGAAATGAACTGAGAAAGACTTTTGGGAGATCGAACAAAGACATGGCTGAACAGGAATCAGAAGTGACCGGTCTGCAATCGCAGGACCCCGCGCCGGAGCCTCAATACGGCGGAGACGTCGTCGTTGAGCTCTCCGGCGAACAGCCAGTGGGCAGGGCCGAATACGAGCAGCTCAAGGCGGAGCGCGACCAATTGATCGATCGTCTGGCCCGGCTGCAGGCCGACTTTGAGAACGCGCGCAAGCGTGGCGAACGGGAAAAGATCGAATTTCGTGAGTTTGCCACCGGCAGCGTTGTCGAGCAGTTCCTGCCAGTGATCGACAACTTCGAACTGGCGCTGAAGTCTGCCGCCACAACCGAGCAGCTGCGCTCCGGCGTCGAACTGATCGTCAAGCAGATGGAAGGCGTGCTCAACCAGTTACAGGTCACGGCGGTTCCCACCCTGGGTGCGGAGTTCGACCCGCGCATGCACGAAGCGCTGGGCACGGTTGAGCGCCTGGACATCCCCGACCAGCACGTGGCCGAGGAAATCCGGCGCGGCTATCGGCTGCGCGATCGATTACTGCGTCCCGCGCTGGTGCGCGTAGGAACCAATTCCAAACAGGCAAGCGAGTAAACGTGAGCAAAGCAGACTACTACGAAGTACTCGGCGTAAGCCGCGACGTATCCGAACAGGAGTTGAAGAGCGCCTATCGCAAACAGGCGCTCAAGTTCCACCCGGATCGCAATCCCGGCGATCATGTTGCCGAAGAGAGATTCAAACAGGCCAGCGAGGCCTACCAGGTGCTGAGCGATGCCGACAAACGTGCCGCTTACGACCGCTACGGCCATGCCGGCCCGGCCAACCAGGGATTCAGTGGCGGACCGTTCCCCGGCGGCGTGGACATCAGCGACATCTTCGGCGACCTGTTCGGCGAGATGTTCAACGTCAATGCGGGCGCACAGCGCCACCAGCGTCAACAACGCGGCGACGACTTGCGCTTCGACATGACCATCAACTTCGAGGACGCCATCTTCGGCACCGAGACCGAAGTCAAGATTCGCCGCCTTGAAAGCTGCGAAACCTGCAAAGGGCGCGGCAGCACCTCCGGCCGCGGACCGGTCGCTTGCAGCCAGTGCCAGGGTCGCGGACAGGTCCGCTACCAGCAGGGCTTTTTTGCCGTGGCGCGAACCTGCAGCGTCTGCGGCGGCGCCGGCACGGTCATCAGCGACCCCTGCACCACCTGCAAGGGAGAAACCCGCGCCACCAAGGAGCTCAAGCTCAACGTCAAAGTGCCCGCCGGAGTTGAGGATGGAACCCGCATCCGGTACTCAGGCGAAGGCGACGCCGGCCGCTCCAGCGGTCCTCGCGGCGACCTTTATGTGGTGCTTTCGATTCGCCCCCACGACTTTTTTGAGCGCGAGGGCCACGATCTGCATTGCGTCATTCCCATCAGCTTTCCGCAGGCCGCGTTGGGCGCCGAGGTCAAGATTCCCTCCATCGGCGGCGAAGTGATCCTCAAGATTCCCGAGGGCACGCAGAGCGGCAAGCAGTTGCGCATCCGCGGCAAGGGAGTTCCGTTCCTCAATGAGCGCGGCGCAGGAGATTTGGTGGTTCAGGTGGTTGTGCAGATCCCCCGCAAGCTGAGCCGCCCGCAGCGCGAACTGGTCAGCAAACTTGCCGAGTCGCTCAGCGTCGAGAACAAGCCCACATCGCCGAGCCTGATTGAGAAGATGAAAGACCTTTTCAACTAAAGCGACAGTTGTACTTGCCGGGGCAGGCCTCTATCCGGGCCTGAACAGGCTGCGGAAAAGGCATCATTTTAAGTTGAATGCCCGAGAGAAAAGCCTCAGGGGCTAAAGCCCCGTTCATTCTGCGGCACTTGCGGCACGACTAAAGTCGTACCCTGACGCTTCTTGCCTTCCCGATGGAGTTTTTCCGCAGTCTGTAAAGCCCCGTTCATTCTGCGGCACTTGCGGCACGGTCGAAAACGTCCGTAAGCCTTTTGGATTCAATGCGCATTTTTGAGACGTTTTCATGCACTTGGGTGGGCCGCCGGCCCATGGAGACACGACTAAAGTCGTGCCCTGACGCTTCTTGCCCATCCGACGGGTTTTTCCGCAGACTGTGAAGGCCCGCTTTTTGGACCTGAATTCAGGGGGTTAAAACTGGTCCCTCCGGAATTGCCGATCTGCAACTGTAGTGTTGGGGAATTTCGACGCGCAATAACCCCGAACCCAAGAGTCAGAATCCCAACCCGTCCCCGCGTCGGGCAGAAAGGGTGGGAGGGTTTGCGCATTCAAATGGTCTGCATTGCCTCGATCCCGGGTCCCGCGCTTTTTCTCTAGCGCGGGCAACGCGACGCAGCAGCCGCACTGCAAGTGCTAGATCGCGGCGACCGCGATCACTGCCACCAGCGCGCCGATCAGCAGGCTCATCCGGTCGGTGATGGCAAAGATCACCGGATCCTCATTGAGTTCGCCGCGCGAGGCCAGCAACCATACCCGGCACAGCCAGAGGATCATCAGTGGCACAATCAGCCACAGGTAATCTGGCTGGCTGTACAGCACCGTCACGTCGTGCCCGCTGATGTAGTTGGCAAACACCACCACCGCGGCAAAGGCACTGGAAGTGCCGAAGCTGCGCAGTTGGTGAGCGTCGGTCAACAGGTAGCCACGGCCATTCTTTGGCGTAGCCCCGCTGGCACGCAGGTTTTCCAGTTCCGCAAATCGCTTCACAAACGCGAGAGACAGAAACAGGAAGATCGAGAAGCCGGCCAGCCAGTGCGAAATCAGCGTCGAGGTCGCCGCGCCACCGGCCTTCAGCCGCAGCGTGTAAAGACCGGCGAGCACCAGCACGTCCACCAGCGCCACCCGCTTCAGATAGGTCGAATACGCCACCGTGGTCGCCAGGTAGAGCATCAGCCAGAAGTAAAAAGCAACCGGCAACAGCCGCGCCGCGGAGAGCGCCAGCAGTAGAAACAACGCCACAATCGCTATGCCCGCCGAGGCCGGCAGATCTCCCGAGGCAAAGGGCCGCCGACGTTTGCGCGGATGACGCCGGTCGGTTTCGATATCCAGAAGATCGTTGACGATGTAGGTGGCTGAAGCGGTCAGGCTGAAGCAGATAAACCCGAGCAGCGCAGGGAGAAAGCGCGCCATCGAGAGTCCATGCGCCAGCAGCAGAGGAAGGAAGAGCAGCAGATTCTTGGCCCACTGATGCACGCGGATCGCCTTCAGCAGCGAATTCAGCGGATGAGTGCGCTCCAAGAATTCCGTTGTCGGGTGAATCCCGCGTGCTCGCATCCCCATGCGCAGGCCGAGGCTCGGATTGGCCACCATCGGTGCCTGCGCAGCCGCCAGCAGAGTAAGATCCGGCCGCGCGTTGCCAATGTAGTCGAATCCGCCCGCGTTGCGGTGATTGCGAAGCCGCTCCAGCTTGTTTGCGCCGATCAGGTTGGTGGTTCCGTCCGAGCCCAGTACCCCGGCAAAGATGCCCAGATGATCCGCCACCCGCTGCGCCAGCCGCGTATCCGCTCCGGTGGCCAGGTAGATCTCGCGCCCCGCGGCCCGCTCCTTCTGCAGATACTGCAGGAGCTTGCGGTTATAGGGCAGATGCGTCACATCGAGAGAAATTGCTTCGGAAAAGAAGGCCTTGAAGGCGGCCTTGCCGTGCAGGAGTCGAGCGGGCAAATTCAGCAATTGCGCAGGCCGTGTGCGCATTAGGACCAACAGCGAATCCACCAGCGTATCCGATTTGACCAGCGTACCGTCCAGATCGACATAGAGTGGAAGCCCCGCCGCTTCGTTCACAGGCTTGTATTGGGTCGTAAAGGGCAACACTCACCTCGTCGAGCGGTCACTCTGTTTGCGGGGCTGGAAAGATCAAGTATACAGTTTGGGGGAGTTTCCTCCGCGTTTTCCCCCTCCGCGCCACCCAATGCAACAGCCTGTTTCGCAGCCGACCCGCTTTTTCACCTGCGCTTTGCGAAGAATTAACCCTGAAATTGCTAGCGTTGACTTGCACGACCATCGGCATCACAGGAGGCTCTATGCAATTCAGCACCGCAGGTCTGGAGTTGTTGAAGCGTTCCGAAGGATTTCGCAGCCGTGTCTATCTCGATGTTTCCGGGCATCCCACCATTGGCTACGGCCACCGTTTGCTCCATCCCGAGTCCTTCCCCAACGGCATCGATGAGTCCCAGGCGACGGAGATCCTTTACTCGGATGTGCGCGACGCCGAACAGGCCGTGCAGAGGATGGTAAGGGTTCACCTCACGCAGGGCCAGTTCGACGCGCTGGTGGATTTCGCCTTCAACCTCGGCTCCGGCAAGCTGGCCACTTCGACACTGCTGAAGATTCTCAACGCGGGCCGGTACGACGATGCTGCCGAACAACTGCTGCGCTGGGATCACGCCAACGGTCAGGAGTGCCCCGCACTCAAGGAGCGCCGCGAAGCCGAGGCCGCCCTGTGGCGCGGAGGCAGCGCGCAGAGCCAGGTTGCCGCATAACGCGCATTCGGTTTCTTGCGCCCTCGCGCCATCCGAACATGCCTCCGCACGTCTCTTGTTGACGGACTCAGCTCGGGATTGGTCAAGTCTTCGTCGGATTGGGTCAGACTCTCCGCGTGGCGGGAGGCTGCCGAGCCGTTGACTCTCTATCTCATGGTTGAAAAGTGCGATGTTTCTTGATCGAGACGGAATTCGCCGACGATGCCATTCAAGTCGTTGGCTAATAGCGAGAGATTCTTGCTCGCATCGGCAGTTTCCCGTGCGGCTTGAGAATTCTCGATTGCCAGGCTGGAAATCTGGTTGGCCGATTCAGAGATCTCACTGGATGCCGCGGTCTGTTGGTTGGCCGCCGTTGCGATCATATTGACCTGCATCTCGATGTCCTTCGACGAAGAGATAATCGCCTTCAGGCTGTCGCTGGCATTGGCTGTCTCACTCATGCCGTTCGCTACCGCCCCGCGGCTGGTGGACATCACTTCGAGCGTCTCTCTGGTCTCGGTCTGGATGCTGCGGATGGTGACGGCGATCTCCTCCGTGGCTCCTTTGGTGCGTTCCGCCAACCGTCGTACCTCGCCAGCCACTACGGCAAATCCACGCCCATGCTCCCCGGCGCGAGCTGCTTCAATTGCGGCGTTCAGGGCGAGCAGGTTGGTTTGCTCACTGATCTCCTGAATCACCGTTACCACCTTCCCAATGTCCTCGGAGCGATGTGCCAGGTTCCCAATCTTCTCGGCAACCGAGGTGGTCGATGTAGAGATCTTCTCCATGGTCCTGGCTGCGGACTGCATCACGACGCCGCTCTGGTTGGCAGCCGCGGCAGAACCGCGGCTCGATGCGGCAGCCAACTCGGAGCTTTGGCTGATCTCGCCAATGGTGGCAGTCATCTCTTGCGCCGCGGCCGCAATCTGGTTGATCTTGCTGGTCTGCGTCTCAATGTTCCCCGAGGTTTGAAGCGACTGCGTACTCAGCTCCGCCGCGGAAGCCGAGAGCATCTCCGCACTGCGGGTCACGGCCTGCAAAACGTCGCGCATCTCATCCGCACAGACATTTACGGCCTGGGAGAGCCTTCCAACCTCGTCCTGGCCCACGGCCTCGACCCGCGCCGAGAGGTCTTTGCCTGCCAGCTTTTCAAGCGCCTTGGTGGTTGCCACCAAAGGAGGGACTATGAGACGCGTCAGAACAATTCCGACGAGCCCGCAAAGGAGGAAGATGCAAAGAGTAGCGGAGAGGTTCACCCAGGTGGCGCGTTGGCTTGCTTTCGTAGCCGCCAGAGCGTTCTCCGTGCCGCTCTCGACGTTGAGCTTGTAGCTGTCGAGAACAGCCATTTTGGTCGCATCGAAAACCACGAAAGTGGCGTCATCGGTCAACAGATCGCCCGCCTCCTTCACTTGTCCCAAAGCCAATAGGGCTTGACTGCGATCGCTTATGTCTTGCAACTGCGCCCCGTTGGAGACGATCTTCCGATAGAGGTCCCGCTGCTCCGGGGTCTGGATGTAGTTTTCGTATTCCTTCAAATCGCTTTGGAAATGCTCGATTGCGGTCTTTCGCCTGCCCATGTGCTTCGCAACGAATTCCGGCGTTGTGCGCAATGTCACATTCTGGTCCTCGCGACGAATATCGCGGACGTCCCGGTTCAATGAGTCCAAGACGGCAATCGCTGGAATATTGGTCGCGCTCACGATCCGATTCCTTTCCGCTATATCGCGGAAGGCCATGAGCGTGAAAGCCCCGAGCACGAGGCATAAGGTGCACACCAGGCCGAAAGCGTATACAAATTTTTGGGAGATAGGAAGATCACGGATGGCGAACATGGCGGTCAATAACCTTTCAATTGACGACATCGGGTTCGCAATCGAAAATCTTTTCAGATGCCAGTGACAGGAGCCCAAGTGCAATGAAATGTAAAAAAGGGCCCTGACACTAAAGATTAAAGACTGAGTGCCCGAATACGGCGGAAGCCGCTCCTAACCATCCAATCGGCAGAAGTTCAAGGAAGTTCAACGCTTAATTGAGGATGCCGATTACGAGTGGCGGACCCGGTTGCGGCGGAAGATCTGACGCCGAGGCCGATCGCGGGAAGCTTTGAAACGAAGATCATGGGCTCAGCGGGGTGCGGGGGTTTTGACAGAAGCGTCCTTTTGGCCACTTCTCAAGTATGGCGCACGCCGGATATCGATTCAGGTTCTGAAGAGAAACAACCCTATCCAGGGGGCCAAGTGAGCAAGCGGCCGCCCAGCAGGTGAAGGTGCAGATGCTCCACCGTCTGCCCGCCGTCCTCCCCAGTGTTGACCACCACGCGATAACCGCCGTCGAGATTTCTCAACTGCGCAATCTGCGTGGCGGCCCACAGCAGGTGGCCCATCAACTGGGTATCGTCCTGGTTGCAATCGGCCATGGAGGGAATGTGCTCCCGCGGTACCACCAAAACATGCACCGGAGCCTGCGGATGAATGTCCGCGAAGGCATAGCAGATGTCGTCTTCGAACAGAGCCGTCGAAGGAATGCTTCCATCAATGATCTTACAAAAGAGGCAGCTCATGACGCGACCAGTGTACAGGACGTAACGCACCTCCGGGGAACTTCCGCGCGAATTGTCCGCGCGACATCTTCTGTTCGGCACTCACTCGCCCTCGGCTTACAATGAATCCATGCTGTCCGCGGATCCATTTCGCATCGTGCATGCGGTTTGTTCTCATGATTGCCCGGACTCCTGCGCGGTGCTGGTCACCGTCGACGCCGAGGGGCGCGCCATCAAGGTTGCCGGCGATCCCACTCAGCCGGTTACAAATGGATTCTTGTGCGGCAAAGTGGCCAAATACCTCGATCGGGTCTATGCCCCGGACCGTATACTCTTCCCCTTGAGACGAAAGCCCGGAGCACGAAAGGGCTCGTTGCGGCGCGGGCACGAGTTCGACGCATTTGAGCGCATCGGTTGGGACCAAGCCCTCGACGAAATCGCCGCGCGCCTGCAACGGACTGTCAACCAATTCGGTTCGGAGTCGATTCTGCCTTACAGCTACGCGGGAACCATCGGCGTGCTCGGCTACGGATCCATGGACCGCCGCTTCTTTCACCGGCTCGGCGCTAGCCAGCTGGACCGGACTATTTGCTCCGAGGCCGGCGGAGTGGGCTGGAATCTCGTCTACGGCAAAAAGTACGGCACCCCCACCGAGGATTTCAGGCTGGCCAAGCTGGTGCTTGCCTGGGGCGCAAACATCCATGGCAACAACGTTCACCTCTGGCCCATGATCGAGCAGGCCCGCCGCAATGGGGCGCGGCTTATCGTGATCGATCCCTATAGGACCAGAACCGCCGCTTTGGCCGATTGGCACATCGCGATTCGTCCAGGCACCGACGCCGCGCTGGCGCTGGGCATGATGCACGTCATACTGAACGAGGGTCTGGAAGACCGCGGCTATATTGAAGAACTGACCCATGGCATCGATCAGCTGCGCGAACGGGCGAAGGAGTATCCCCCCGATCGCGTCGCCGCCTGGACCGGATTAAGAGCTGCCGAAGTGGAACAACTGGCCCGCGAATATGCCACCACTCGCCCTGCGGCCTTGCGCATGAACTACGGCGTGCAGCGCTCGGAAAATGGCGGCACCGCGGCGCGGGCCATCGCCATGCTGCCCGCCCTCACCGGAGCCTGGCGCTACCGCGGCGGCGGCGCGCAAATCTCCACCAGCGGCGCTTTCGCGTGGAACAAGGAAGCCGTTGAACGCCCCGATCTGGCGCTTAGCTCTCCTATCCGGCGTCTGGCAAGGGTGGTGAATATGTCTTCGCTGGGCCACGCGCTGACGGAACTTGGCGATCAGGAAGAAGACGGCCCAACCGTGCAGGCCCTCTTCGTCTACAACTCCAACCCCGTCGCCGTTGCGCCCAACCAGAATGCTGTTCGCCGCGGACTTGAGCGCGAAGATCTCTTCACCGTGGTGCACGATCTTTTTTTCACCGACACCGCCGATTACGCCGACTACCTGCTGCCCGCGACCACCTTCCTGGAGCACACCGACATTCAGGGCGCGTACGGCCATTACTATGTTCAGCTCTCCAATCAGGCAATCGAGCCGCCTGGCGAGGCGCGCTCCAACGTCTGGCTCTTCGGACGGCTTGCCCAGCGCATGGGCTTTACCGAGGAATGCTTCCGCGACACGCCGGAGGAGATCATCCGCCAAGCGCTCGCTATTTGCGAAGAGGGCGGCGCGGACGGCCACTCGATGAATCCGGGCATGGAACACATTACTCTGGAAGATTTGAAGCAGAAGGGGCACATTCCGCTGGCCTTCCACCGCGAGCCGGAGTCGCTTCCCTTCCTGCCCTACACTGATGGGCCGAACTCCTCGCCTCCGCCGCCCACTCCGTCGGGCAAGATCGAGTTCTATTCCGAAGCTCTCGCCGCCGATGGGCTCGACCCGCTTCCGGCCTTCATTCCACCAGTGGAATCGCGCTGGGGGGCGGACGCCGCGCGCTATCCTCTGGAATTTCTGGGACGCAAGGCCGACAACTACATGAACTCCACTTTCGCCCATCTCGACGGTCATCGCAAGATGGAGGCTCGCGTAACCCAGCGGCTGGAGATGCACCCCGTCGACGCCGCGGCCCGCGGCATTGCGGATGGAGATTCGGTACGCGTCTGGAACGATCGCGGATCGATACATCTCACTGCGTTGGTCAACGGCAGCGTTCCGCAGGGTGTGGTTGCCGGCCGGCTGGACTGGGCCAAGTTCCATCCCGACGGCGCAAATGTAAATGCGCTGACCAGCGAGCGGCTCACCGACCTCGGCGCGGCCGCCACGTTCTACTCTGTGCTGGTGGATGTGCAAAAAATGTAAATTGGGCTTCCCGTCCGTTGCCGCGGCGCGTTACCCTGCTGGCTATGCAATGGCCAGCCTACATTCTTCTAGCACTCCTTCTTGTCTTCCTGTGGACGAAGCGCGCAGGCCAGATTCCTGTGAAGAAAGCCGCCGCGTACCTGAAAAACGGAGCCATGCTCGTCGACGTGCGCAGCGCGAGCGAGTTCGCCTGCGGGCATCTTCCTTACGCAGTGAATTTGCCGTTGAACGGGATTGAAACAGCCGTGCCCCGCATGGTTCCGGACAAGCACCGGGTGATGCTGCTGCATTGCCAGAGCGGCATGCGCAGCGGGTTGGCCAAACGGACCTTGACCAGGATCGGCTACACGCAGGTTTTCAGTCTGGGTTCATTGGCACGGGCCGAGACCATCGTGAAGGCCTCGCTCGCCTGATTCTTACCCTTCGATCCGCATTGCGCGCATTCCTCGCACCGCGTTGGTCAGGTAGAGCGCGTCCGCGGAGCGAAAGTCCGCTGGCGTCAGTACCCGCTCTTCCATCTCCGGATGCGTCTCGAGCTGCCGTCGGCGCTCCACGCCTGCCAGCAGGCCGCACTCCAGAGGCGGCGTGAACCAGCGCCCGGCTTTTACCAGAAAAACATTGCCTGTGGCGCTCTCCGTCACCTCGCCGCGCCGGTTCAGGAAGAGCACATCGTCAAAGCCCGCTGCCCGCGCAGCATTCCATTCCTCGCTATACAGGGGTCGATGCGTGGTCTTGTGAAACAGCATCGGGTCGTCGGGGTCGGTACGCCGCTCGGACAGCCGCACCCGCAGGATCTTTTCTTGGCCTGGATCCAGAAGCTCGCTCTCCAACTTCAGGCCGCCGGACCGGTCCAACAGCAAGCGGACTTTTCTGGACTGCCCAGACCGCGAATCCTCGGCTCGGAAATCCAAGGGGGCAAACCCTTCCGCCTCCGTTTGCAGCGCCGCCGTGATCTGCCCGAGGTCATACGCAAAGTCGAAGTAGGCAGCCGAATCCTCCAGCCGGGCTAGATGGGATTCAAGCAGCGGGTATCCGTCGCGCCACAGCATGGTTTCCACCAGGCTGAAGCTTCCCAGATTTGGCGTGGGAGTTGCGTCCGGCCCCGGCGATTTGGCCAAGCCGGTCAGGAATGCGGCCTTGAGCATGCATTCGCGGTATTCCTCCGCGGCATTCGAGTCGATCACGATGCCGCTGCCGACTCCCATCCTGCCCCGGTGCACCGGTTCCTCTGCGCTCTTCTCTGTCGCCGCGTCAGCCTTGGAATCGATCTCGGCGTCCAGTTCCCCGTCCATCTCCAAAGTCCGTATGGCCACGCTGAAGACCGTTCTCTGCCGGGAAAAGTACCCGATGGCCCCGGTATACACGCCGCGCGGGTCGCCTTCCAACTCGGCCAGCATCTGCATGGCCCGCACCTTGGGCGCTCCGGTGATCGAGCCGCACGGGAACAGCGCGCGAAAGATCTGCCGGTAGCCAATCTCCGGCCGCAGTGTTCCGCTCACCGTCGAGGTCATCTGCCACAGGGTCGGATGCCGCTCCGTCGCGAACAACTCCTCCGCGCGCACGCTGCCAAAGCTGCACAGCCTGCCCAGGTCGTTGCGCAGCAGGTCGACAATCATGATGTTTTCGGCTCGATTCTTCGCGTCGTTGCGCAGCCACTCGGCTTGCGTCCGGTCTTCGCGCGTGGTGCGGCCACGTCGAGCGGTGCCTTTCATCGGACGCGTCGTGATCCGCCTGCCCCCGTTGTCGTCGCCCTCCACGCGAAAGAAGAGCTCCGGCGAAAACGACAGAATCTGCACGCCATCTTCGCAATGCACATAAGCCCCAAACTGCACCGGCTGCCGCTCCGCCAGCCGGCCATAGAGCGTCGCCAGACGGCCCTTCGTCTCAATCCGCAGGGGAACCGTGAAATTCAGCTGGTAGACGTCGCCCGCGCGAATCCCCTCCTGGATCGCCGCGATGCGCTCCGCATACTCAGCTTCGCTCAGATCGAGCCACGCGGACACCTGCACGGGGGCAAGCTCCCCGTCCTGCGCATCCCCGCTCAGACTGTCCGGCCCGTCAGGGCTCCCATCCTGGAATGCGCCCGTGCGGTGATCAAAGCAATAGCAGCGATCGTAGATCCCGATCCAGGCAAGCGGCTGGGCCAATTGCTGCCTTGCCTTGACCAGACATTGCCCGGCGGTCGGCTCAAAGGCCGTCCCGCATTCGTAGGCAAAGTAGCCGGCGGCAAAGCGTCCGGCCGCGACCGCGTCTTCAATCGCGGAGAAAAGCACAGGAATCTCATCGGCCTGCCGCGCTACAAGAACGCGCCGCGGATCGGTGAACAATCGGCTGCAGGGATTATCTTCGGAAGGGCAGGAGCAATGCAGAAGCACAGAGGCCGGGGCATTCTCAACCAGCTTGAATATTGCAGCGGGAAGAGAATGCCATCGCGTCATAATGTGCTTTGGGCGCCGTTTCGGCGACTACTGAACGGTCAACGTCATGGTCGCGTTGGTGGTAATCGCGGTAATACCGTTGCTGGACTGCGCCGTCACAGTCACCTTGTAGGTGCCCGCCGGGGTGGCGGGATTCGGAATGGGGCCGTGGTTCAAGTAGTAGTAGCGCGGGTTGCAGGCAGTGGTGCCCAACATGGTGACCAGTGAAAGCAGCGCCAAGAGCGAAACCCGGCTGATCCAGCGACTGCGACGTCCGCCCCATGCTAGGCCCAACAGGCCCAACACTCCAGGAAGGAGAATCGCCAGCGTGACCGGATGCATGCTGTGCCCGGCTGCCGGCTTGGTCAGCGAGGCCGAGGCCTTCTGCGTCAGAATGACCATATTACTGGTCAATGCAGCTGTTGTGCCCGGCTGAATCTCCACGTTCTGTGGGGTAAAGGTACACGAAGACTCGTCGGGAAGGCCCGAGCAGGAAAGCTCCACAAACATCGGCGCGGTCAGGTTCGAAGCATTCTCCGGCGCCACCGAGGCAGTGACATTGCCCGTCGTGCCGGCTGTCAAGGTCATGGTTCCCGGCGCCACCGAGACTGTGAAGGTTGGCGTGGTCGACACCAGCGCATGCACCGCGGCCACCGCAGAAGCCGATTTCTGGTGGCTATCGTCGCCCACGTACACCGCGCGCAGCGTATGGTCGCCTGCCGCGAGCGAAACTACCGCCGTGGCCTGTCCCTCCGTGTTCAGCGGAACACCCGCAACGTCCCGGCCGTGGTCCTTGATCGCCACTGCACCGGTTGCTGGAAGCCCGTCTTCGCCCATCACAGACACCGAAAGGGTGGCCTGCGTCCGTCCGCCCTGATCGCGAGTCTCCGCGGACAGCGTGGTCTGCGTGGCCAGGCCTTGCGTATTCGCAGCCATCGCCAGCGCGGGCATCGCCAATGCGATACCCAGTCCTGCAACCAACTCAAGCCGCAGACCGCGGCAGTTCATCCCTCTCACTTGCACCTGCTCCAAATCTCAAGAAAAATCGTGGTTCGCCCAGCTTCGGCTACGTAGACCCCTATTGTATCCGGCTGGGCCCAGCTGAAGCCATTCCGCCTCCCCTTTGGACGCACTCCCTGCGAGAAAGACACGAGCTCCCGGCAAACCAGCGCTCGCCCCGGCCACGACCGCCTCACCGCCGCCGTCCTTCGCGCGGTGCGCCGAATGGAGTTATCCTCAGGAACTGGAGTTTTACTCCTTGCCGAGGTGCTCCGAATGACGACCACAGCTCCCCGTCCCCAGCTCGCCCATCTCACCGCCGTGCTCGACGACCTCCGCGCCCAGGGCACCTATTTCCGCCTGCGCGTGCTCGACGACCAGCAGGCCCCGGTCTGCCACTACGACGGACGGCAGGTCATTAACCTGGCCAGCAACAACTACCTCGGCCTGGCCAACCACCCCAAACTGATCGAGGCTGCCCTGGCCGCCACCCGCGCCTTTGGCGTCGGCTCTGGAGCTGTCCGCACCATCGCCGGAACCATGCGCATCCACCTGGATCTCGAAGAAAAGATCGCCCGCTTCAAGAATGTCGAAGCCTGCGTCGTCTTCCAGTCCGGTTTCACCGCCAACGCGGGAACCGTCGGCTCCCTGCTCGGCAAAGAGGACATCATCCTCTCCGACGAGCTGAACCACGCCAGCATCATCGACGGCGCGCGCCTCTCCCGCGCCAAAATCAAGGTCTTTCGCCACAAGGACGTCGCCCACTGCGAGGAGCTGTTGCAAGAAGTCGCCAATGAGCCGGGCCGCAAACTGGTCATTACAGACGGCGTCTTCTCCATGGACGGCGACATTGGCCCCGTCGACAAGCTTGCCGCGCTGGCCGAGAAATGCGGCGCCATCATGATGGTCGACGACGCCCACGCCTCTGGCGTGCTGGGCCGCAACGGCCGCGGATCGGTCGATCACTTTAACGTGCATGGCAAGGTCGACGTGCAGGTCGGGACGCTCAGCAAGGCAATCGGCGCGCTCGGCGGGTACGTCTGCGGCAGCCGCGACCTGATCGACTACCTCTATCACCGGGCGCGGCCATTTCTGTTTTCGACTTCGCATCCGCCATCGGTCGCCGCCAGTTGCATCGCCGCGTTCGACATTCTGGAGCAGGAGCCGGAGCGGATCGAGCGGCTGTGGGCAAATACACGGTACTTCCAGGGCGAACTTATACGGGCGGGATTCAATATCGGCGGGGTCACCACGCCGGCCACCGAAACCCCCATCACCCCGATCATTGTCGGCGAGGGGCGCAAAGCCATGGAGTTCAGCAGGGCGCTGTTCGAGGAGGGGGTGATGGCTACGGGGATCGCGTTCCCTACCGTGCCCGAGGGCAAGGCCCGCATTCGCGCCATCCTCACCAGCGAACACACGAAAGGGCAACTTGATCAGGCGCTGGAGACCTTCGAGCGCGTGGCCAAGCGCATGGGAGTCTTGGCGTAAGTGCCGGGATTCGAGCCTGCGGATCTTGTTTTCTATTGACGTTAAACGGGGTTAGAATGCCTTCAACGACACCGCGCGAAAGAAGCCTGCATGACGGCAAGCGCCTGGAACTGGTTGTTGACCATCTTCGGAACCGTGGCAAGCACGGCCGGAGTTGTCTTCAGTTTCATGGCGTGGGTGCAGGCTAAAGGCGCAAAGAAGGCAGCCGAAGAAGCGGCAACCTCTGTTCGGATTCGGAATCTCTCGCACAGCTTCACGCAATGGTCGGTGGATGCGCGAGAATTGCTTCAATCGGTACGGGACTTGCGATTTCAAAACGCCCAACGATCTGCAACGGACTTGCTCGGCGCTTTGGCGCATAATAAGGGTTGGCAGGCCGGTCTGCGCAATGAGGCCCAGCCGACTGGACTCAATGAGGTCATCCGGCTGGTCGGCCTCGTGAATGGGTATTTAGCGGAGCAAGCAATTTTTGAAGGTAACCAGACGGAAATCGTACGGCATTGTGAAGTTATCTTCCGCAAACTCAAGGAGGCGTCCGGAAAGCTGGACGCAGCAATGGAGAAACAATGAGCGATGCTGAGTTGAACAAGGCGGCGGTCTTGATTGTGAAGCTCCTGCTCCGCACCCGCGAGGGAAGAATTCAGTGGTCGCCTTGTGCTCCCGCTCTCCCCGGGGGCCAGACCTTTATTGCCGGTTTAGAAGACCAGATGTCCGCCTACCTGAGCAGAAACGATAAGGAGTACGGCTTCGCTTTAATAAATACCAAGCTCCCGTCATCTGAGGACCTGGATGGAATCGATCTCGGTAGGTTCATCTCGGAGAGAACGATTATTAGCGTTACATTGGCTCATTCTTGGGATTCGGACGAAGATGTAACCCCTGAGAGCATTGTTTACTCAAATCTCAAACAGATCTTTCAACTCGCAGAGAGCCCGAGATCCGCCCCCGAGGATCGCCTTTACCAACAAGCAATAACGTATCTCAACAAGATTGCGGTCTAATCTGAATGATCGCTCACCTGCGCGGCAAACTCATCCTTAAGGAACCCGGTCAGGCCATCGTCGAGGCGGGCGGGGTGGGGTACGACGTGGCCATCTCCGTTCCCACCTTCACCGCGCTGCCCGCCCTCGGTGCTGAAGCTTCTCTCTTCATTCACACCCAGGTCAGCGAGGACCAGATCGCCCTTTTCGGCTTTCTGGAGCGCGAAGAGAAGCGGCTCTTCGAACGGCTGATCACGGTCAGCGGAGTCGGGCCCAAGCTGGCCATCAAGATGCTCAGCGGACTCTCCAGCGAACGCACCGTACAGGCCATCCGAGGCCAGGATCACGCGCAATTGACGCGCATCCCCGGCGTGGGCAAAAAGCTCGCCGAGCGGTTGGTGGTCGAACTCAAGGACAAGCTCGACGACTTCGCCGCCCCGCCCGCCTCCGGCCCATCTATCCAGGGACCAGCCGCCGAAGACGTGCTCTCCGCCCTGGTCAACCTCGGCTACCAGCGGCCGTCCGCCGAAAAGGCCATCCAGCAATCCGTGGCCAAAGACGCCAGTCTGGGCGCCGACTTCGACTCCCTCTTCCGGGAAGCTCTCAAGGTCATCCGCTGATCGGACCCACTCGAGAAAATGCCGCGCAGATTGCACCAGAGGTGGTCTATTCGGCTCTGGAAGTTTTCCACAGCGCGTGCTAGGGTTGTGAAAAGTGGAGGAGCGGACGCACAGCCGCTCCTCAAGGACCCTTCCCGAATGAACATCGAAGCGACCATCCCCTTCCCGGAGGTCATTTTGCCGGGCGCTGCAACTCCGATTCTTGGGGCTGCGCAATCTCCATCTTCTGAACAAGCCCGGGCTGCTTCCACTGGTCAGATCGTCCTGATGGGACGAGCCATCTCCGTCCCCGCGGGCATCAACTGGCTTACCCTTGTCGTGCTGGTCGCATTCCACATCGGAGCGCTGGCGGCATTCTTCTTCTTCAGCTGGCAGCGGCTGCTGGTCATGCTCGTTCTCCACGTTCTGGCCATCAACGTCGGTATAGGCATGTGCTATCACCGCCTGCTGACCCATCGCGGCTACCAGGTTCCCAAGTGGCTGGAATACGTGATGACGGTCTTCTCCACGCTCTCGCTGGAAGGCGGACCCATCTTCTGGGTGGCCACCCATCGCATCCATCACCAGCACAGCGACCACCTGGGCGATCCGCATACCCCACGCGAAGGCGGCTGGTGGGCGCATACGGGCTGGCTCATCTGGGGCAATGCCCAACATGCTCAGACCGAGGTGCTGGCCCACTATGTACCCGACCTGATCAAGGACCGCTTCCACCGGTGGATGAGCAAGTTTCATTGGATCCCGCTGGTGGCCAGCGGAGTCCTGCTGGTCAGCATCGGATGGCTCACGGGCGGGGTTCGCAATGCCTTGGGGATGTTGCTTTGGGGAGCGTTCCTGCGCGTCACGCTGGGCTTGCACTCCACCTGGCTGGTGAATTCCGCCACCCACTTGTGGGGCAGCCGCCGCTTCAAAACCCGCGACGACTCTCGCAACAACTGGTGGGTCGCCCTGGTTTCCGGCGGCGAAGGCTGGCACAACAACCACCACGCCAATCCGGTGTCTGCGCGTCATGGACTCGCATGGTATGAGTTCGACCCCAACTGGTATGGAATCTGGCTGCTTAAGGTGGTCGGCCTGGCCCGCAAGATCAGGGTCTTCCAACTGAAAAGCGGCAAGACAAGCGAGGCGTAGGCCTTAGAGCGCTCGTCCCGCCGCGACCGCCGAGGCCCAAGCCCACTGAAAGTTGAACCCGCCCAGGTGGCCGGTCACATCCACCACCTCACCGATGAAAAACAGCCCCGGCACGGCGCGCGCTTCCATGGTGCGCGCCTGCAGGCCATCGGTGTTGACTCCGCCGGCCGTGACCTCGGCCTTGTCAAAGCCCTCTGTGCCCACCGGATGAAATGCGAAGCGATGCAGCCCCCGCTCGCAGTTTTCCAGGGCGGCGTTCGACCATCCCTGGGGTCCGGCCGTCTCAGCCAGATGGCTGGCCAGCCTCTGCGGCAGCGCTGTGCGCAGCGCCTGCTTCAGCGCCGCCTCGTCCCGCCGCGCCTTCGGCTGCAGCAAGGCTGCCAGCAAATTGGGCTCGTCCGGCGCCAGATCCACCAGCAGCTCTTCGCCCGGCCGCCAATACGACGACGCCTGCAGAATCGCCGGCCCGCTCAATCCCCGATGCGTCACCAGCATGCTTTCGCGGAACTTTGCTTTGCTGCGGGCTTTGCTGCCCGCTTCGGCCACTACTTCGGTTGAGACTCCGGCCAGCGAAGACCAACCTGCCTCCGCCCCGCCGAGAAGGAGCGGAACCAGCGCCGGGCGCGGATCGACAATTTGCAATCCGAATTGCCGCGCCAGATCGTATCCAAACCCTGTCGCGCCCATCTTGGGGATGGAGAGGCCGCCGGTGGCAACCACCAGCGCCCCGGCCGCAAACTCTCCCTTGCCGGTCTCCAGACGGAAGCCGCTCGCGGCACTCTCGACCGTACGCACCCGAGCATCCAGGACTAACTCGACGCTTCCGGGACCGCGCTCGCACTCGGCCAGCAACATCTCCAAAATTTGCCGCGAAGACCCATCGCAGAAAAGCTGCCCGAGGGTCTTTTCGTGCCAGGCGATCCCGTATCGCTCCACCAATTCCAGAAAATGCCGCGGCTGATAGAGCGCCAGCGCCGACTTGGCGAAATGCAGGTTTTCAGAGAGGAAGTTATTGGCCGTGCAGTGCAGGTTGGTGAAGTTGCAGCGCCCGCCGCCGGAGATGAGGATTTTGCGCCCCGGCTGAGGATTCCGGTCGAGGAGCAGAACCCGTCGCCCACGCTGGCTGGCCACCGCAGCGCACATCAGCCCGGCCGCCCCCGCCCCCAGCACAACAGCATCGAACTTGCGCATATCGGTGGGCATGGTCTCTTCTCAGCATAGTCTGCGCAGGCCGGCACCGAAGCTGTGCGCTGAACACGCCCAAAGACGCGAATACCCTTCGCGCAATCAGCCGGAAAGTCAGTTTCCGACCGGTGCGCAAAGGGTACTCAAACAAAACAGCATTTCGCCAATTCGTGCGTTATTCGTGGGCGCCGTGCTTTTTGAGGTAATTGGCGATCGTGTCGTCAGAGCCAGCAAGCGCGTAGGTCAATGCCCGCTTGCCTGCCTGATCCACGAAGTTGACGTCCGCGCCCTTATCCACCAGCAACTGGACCATGCTTTGGAACTGCATGCCCACTGCAGCGCCCAGAACCGAGTCGAGGTACGCGTCGGCGGCGTTTACATCGGCGCCCTTGTCGAGAAGCAGTTTCACATCGTCTTTCTGGTTGCGCAAGACGGCAAACAGCAAGGGGGTTGCGCCGCTGGCCGCCTTCATATTCACATCCGCGCCCTTGGACAGCAAAAGGGTCACCATTTCCTTGTGGTGGACCGAGAACATGGCAAGATGGAGCGGGGTGTAGCCGTTTTGGTTGTTCTGCGTATCAAAGCCCTTGGCGTCAAGCAGGATCACCGGATCGACGTGGTTGGAGCCAGAAAAAACCGCGCCATATTCATCGGGCGTATAGGGCGCGAAGTGGTTCTTGGCATTCACGTCTGCGCCGGCATCGATGAGCGCCTGCGCGCAGGCAACTTCTCCGTGCAGAGCCGCCATGTGCAGCGGCGTATTGCCCTTGCTGTCCAGACTGGAAACCAGCTTGGGATCGCTCTGGAGCAACTCTTTTACCTTCTTCACATCGCCCTTGCGAGCCGCGTCATGGATGGGGCCGGCGAAGGCAACGCTGGTGCAGACTACCGCCGCAAGCAGAAAAGCGGCGAAACGAAAAACGCGGTTGCTGAAGAACCGCTTGGATGACGAATACGTTTTCATAGCTTCCTTCTGGGCGAATCCAATTACCGCTAAATTTTATCGCAGTACGGGAGGGTGATCCAGTACCCAGGAAATCAATTCATCCGCTAATTCAACGATTTTCTTCCCGACGCGGCCCGCGAATCACACAACAGTCGCGCAATCGGTCCGACCGTGAGGGAATCCTCTCGAGGGCTTCTTTGAGCCTTGACCAAGAAACGGAAACGGACCCATTGCGAGATCAGGATGACGAGCTTTTCTGGCGCGTCATCCCGACCGGCATAGCCTCTTCAAGGGATGGATGGCAGGGGTTTGCTAACCTAAGCCGATTCGTCCCGGAACATCGGGTGCGGGATCAGACGGCGGTAGTCCTCCGGAGTGGCTCCATCCAGGCAGGCTTCGATGATCTTCTTGCCGAGAGGATTGAGGTCCGGAACCAGGAATTGCTTGAGCTCGGAGGCAAAGAACTCACGCCACTGGCGCGCGCCTTCCTGATACACATCCACGCCGCCCTGGATTTGCTCTTCAACCCGCAGAAATACGCGCGGGATCATGGAGCCTTCCACACGGAGTTGGTTGGGGATATAACCCAGCAATGGGCAGAGCGCTTCGGTCACCTGTTCGCGGGCAAATTTGGCGCTGCCCCGGCGCGCCAGGTACTCACGGGCAATCCACTCGGCCATGAAGCCCACTTTCCAAGCTCCGATATGCTGGTTCGGGATCAGCACATAGCGGGTGTCGGGCGTATTCACAATCTGGTCGAGCAGCAGGTTGGCCTGGTCCACACGGCGGCCGGTGGCAAAGGCCCAATAGGAGCCGACGCCTTCCGACTGCATGTCCCTGCCTTTCTGTGTCTGAATGCTGGGGTTGGCGTGGCCGCGCGGAGCCACCAGACGCCACAGCCAAGCCAACGCAGGGCTGAGGACGTGCATCATGGCCAGAATGCCGTAAAGCTGGCTGTCCTTGTGCGTGGGAGGGCAACGCACGCCAAAGCTGCGTACATCCACCCGCTGGGGACCGGTGAGAATGTCTTCGATCATCCGCCGGGGCAGAATGACGCGCGGATTCGGGCAGAGCTTGCCGGGCGCGTCTTCCACGTGCTCCCAGGTGAGGCAATTGCCTCCGGGAACGATGTAGTGATTCAGGAAGATCAGGGGCTCGGGCGGATCGATTGTCAAACGCTCCAGATTCGGCGCGGTGCCATAGCTGTGAATGTGGTCCACGCGCACGAACCATGCATTCTCCGCATCGGCCAGGGTCAGCCTGCCGCTGTTGCCCTGGTAGCTTGGATGCGCCGTGGCCATGTCGTCCGCGATGGGCCGCAGGTGGCAGGCTTCGGGCAGATTCAGCGTGCGCTCTTCCTGGTTGACGACATTCTTGCCGATCAGCAGGCGTCCATCCTCCATGCGATGGATATGCTCGGTCATCTCACTCTTGCCACCGCCCGAAGCGCCTTCGTGCATGATGATCAGCTGGTTCTCGTAAGGCGTCACGACAGCTACGGCGGCGCAATGGTTGGTGACAAAGCCCTCGCGTTCGCCAATATCCAGGAGCATCGAATAAACGCCTTTCTTGGCGCTTGGCCCCGGATAGAGGTTGTAGGCGTAGATTTCCTGATGCGTGCCCTGACGGTCGTGCACCACGACCTGGCGTCCCTTGAAGTGGGTGTGGCGGAAAGGCGGAGCCACAAACAGCACGCCACCACTCACCTTGAAATTTGCGGGAACCTTGCTGCGCGGAATCATTCCCTGCAGGTCGGCCAGCGCCGCGGCGAAGAATGCCGCCTGGCGCGGCACAATCAGAAGCGCGCCATAGCCGAGGGTATCCGGCCCGGCATAAAAGGGGACAACCACCAGTTCCTGCGTTTTGAGCCAGTTCAGCGTATCCTGCCGGGTCTTGTCGAAGGGCTCACCAAAACGCTGTTCGTAGGTTGGCTTATCCGTGGGAAGCAAATCGCCGATCACCATTGCATCCGGATCGCGCCGGCGCATCGCCGGGTCGGGAAAATTGATCGCCACGCCATTGCGAGCCTTGGTGATTTCGGCCTCCACGATGCGGCCCACGCCCTTGGCCTGAAAAATGACCTCAAAGACGCCGTGATCGTCGCGATTTCCAAGACGCCAGTCGGTCGCTCCAGTCGTTCGTCCCAGAGACCAGTCCAGCAACTGCTGGCGGGTTTCTGGGAACTGCACCAGCGGCGAAGCACTGAGCACTTCGCGCACATGGGCGGGCAGTTCAAAATCAGCCCAACTTGCCTGGAAATCGACAACGGCCCTGGAATCGACACTGGATGGAACACTGGCGGCAGTGGTCATTACTCTCTCGCTTTCCGGAATAAGGATGAACGAACAGCACCTTTGGTAGGGATCGATTTGCTTTCACTGCGGCAAGAAGAAAGGATTTTCCTCTTGTGAACGGGGGGCGTTCAGAGACCCAAAACCCGCGCAGAGCCAGAAGGTGCTCATCTCTTTTATCTCACCAACCATCACACCTGGCAGTGCGCAGCGTCACAATATGGGATAGCGCCGCCGAATCAGCTCGATCGCCTCGTCCGCGGTCGCGATTTGCCCCTCCAACTGTGCATCTTCCACAGCGTGAAGCATTTCGCGGAAGCCGGCTCCGGGCGTGTATCCCGTGGCAATCAACTCGCGTCCGGTGATGAGCGGTTTGGGGCGCACGACCTCTGCCGGCATGGCCAAAAAACGCTCGCGTGCGTAGTTCCAGTGGTCCAGGTTGCCGCTGCCTGCCATGCAATCCATGCGGTGCAATTGCAAATGCTGCGGGAACTCCTCCAATTGGAAAAACCGCTTCAAAGTGGAGGCCTTCATGCGTGGAGCATCGGCGAAACGCATGTGATTCTCGACCAGCGCCAGAATCTGGCGGGTTTCGTCGTTGGAGAAACGGAAGCGCCGGCAAATCTCCGCCGACATGGCCACTCCCACCTCCACATGCCCATCGAAGCGGATCCGCTCGGCGCGGCGAAAGGTGGCCGGCTTGCCCACGTCGTGCAGCAATGCGCCCCAGGCCAGCGTCAGCGGAGCCCCGGCCTCCAGTTGCCGCAAGAGGCCCAGAGTGTGCAGCCACACGTCGCCCTCGGGGTGATACTGCGGCGGCTGCTCGACGCCCTTCATGCGGGCGATCTCCGGCAGCACTTCCGCCAGCAAACCGGTCGCGTCGAGCAGTTCAAAGGCCTGGCGGGCCCGGCCCTCGGTCAACATCTTTGTCAGCTCGTCGCGTACCCGTTCGCGACTGACCAGCGCAACCTTCGCCGCAAGCCGGCGCATGGCCTCGGCGGTCTCCGCTTCCAGTTCGAAGCCCAAGCGGGCCGCAAAACGCACGCCGCGCAGCATGCGCAGATGGTCCTCTTCAAAGCGCAGATCGGCGTTGCCGATGGCCCTGACGACTCTCCGCTCCAGGTCGGCGATTCCGCCCACATGGTCGATCACGGCGGAACGCAGATCGGACGGGCTTTGCAGCGGGTCGAGCAGAAGGCCGTTCAGGGTAAAGTCGCGGCGCTGCACGTCTTCTTCGGCGCTGGTTGTATAGCGCACCGCATCCGGGCGGCGTCCGTCGGAATAGACACCATCGGAACGGAAGGTTGCTACCTCGGTGATTACTTGCGCCGGGAATGGTGAGGTGTCAGCGGCCGAGGCTTCGTCGTCAGCTTTGCCGCTGCAAACCAGCACCACGCCAAAGTGCGCACCCACCGCGAATGTGCGCGGAAAAAGGCGCAGAACCACATCGGGGGTTGCCGCTGTGGCCACGTCGTAATCTTTCGGTGGATGCCCCAGCAGGAGGTCGCGCACGCAACCGCCCGCCAGATAGGCCTCAAAGCCGTTCTTGCGCAATGTGGTCAGGATGCGGCAAGCAGCTTCGAATTGAGGGCTGGTAAAGAGCATGGCGTCTGCACCTATTGTCGCGCAGACTTGCTGCCAGTGTAGCGAGTCTGAAGTTCATCGAAGAACAGCCGCAGGTTCTTCGACTCACCACCCCCGAACTGAAAGACGTTCGGGGCCCCGTTCGCTCAGAATGACAGCAATTTCAGGGGTTCCGGGGTATTGCAATTGTGGAACCACTGTAGTTTCTCTCAGGGTTTCTTCTCCACGACGGCCTTTGCGTCTTTCATCTGTTCTGCTTCCACGTGAAAGCGCTGGAAGTTGTAGTCGCGCTCCACATTGTGCTCGTGAATCCCCTTGAGCAGCAACAGGCGCGCTTGCATGTTGGCCTCGCCGCCGGTGGGAAGCCAGATCTCTCCATTGACGGGAGCCTGATCGAAATGGAGATTCGAGCCCTTTTCAATGGTGGCGAGCAGACCGCCCCCAACCCGAAAGTTGTCGTTGAAACTCGCCTCGAGATGCGCAACAACTCGATCGGCTTCATCGATCCAGACCGTTCCCTGAATCTTCTTGGAGACGTCCTCGGCCAGGCCGTGGGTCTTGACGTCCTTCTTGCCAATGAAATCGAAGACGATGGCCGGCCGGCCACGATAGTTCTCGCGACGGGGATTGCGAACCTCCATGATATCGAGGATGCGGCTCAGGCTGATTTGCTGCCCTTCGAGGGGCTGATCGCTGGCGGTGTTTTGCGCCTTCTCGACGAGTTTGGTGACGCGCTCCGTTTCCTTCTGCTGGTCATGTTCACTGAGCGGCTGGCCGTCCTTTTTCACTTTTCGCGCGATCAGGTGGCCGTTCACAAAAAACTTTTCGAACTCGAAGACTTCGGTCTTCTTGACCTGCCCTTTGGGATCAATTTCCTGCGTGGTCTGCGTTGAGCTGTATGTGTAGTTTTCGCGAACCTTGTCGAGCGCTCTCTGATGGTCGTGCACTTCGTTCATCAGTTGATGGATGTCGGGAAGCGGACCCTGACCAACCCTTTGCGCCGATGCGGCGGAGGGGAAAAGGAAGGTCAAAGCAAAGCAAACGGAATAGAATCGAGCGAAAGGCGTCATAGGTCGTTCTCGTGGACCCCCGATCGGTTGTGTCGCCGGATAACCGCAGAATCAGTTGCTTACATGGACGCCGGGATGGCAGGAAAGTCACTCGATCGCTCGATGTGGCCTCGTTTCTTGAAGCGGATGCAACCATTCACAGTGAAGATGCCGGGCCATCGCATTTCAGCTCGTCATTGCATACAACGATTGTCATCCTTAAACGAAGTGAAGGATCTGCGCTCCCTATGAACAAAAAATAGGGTTATATAGAATCAGCAAGTTGGCCGCGGCTTCGCCGCGATAGCAAGTTGGCGAGTTGGCGGCCTTTGCGGGTTCCGCCCATTGTTCATTTCAGCCGTA
>Ga0181516_10000229_pt1 | contig 57280 bp, 56 predicted proteins | sample PEATcosm2014_Bin_25_FD_121104 | JGI IMG/M metagenome (GOLD analysis project Ga0181516, IMG submission 121104) | Peatland microbial communities from MTU Mesocosm Facility, Houghton, MI, USA - PEATcosm2014_Bin01_10_metaG | ecosystem: Environmental > Terrestrial > Soil > Wetlands > Peat | place...
CCGCGCCACACGCAAGTGGGGAAGAATCGTTTTCATCGGCGAAGGCGGAACGGTAGAGTTCAATCCTTCGCCCGACATCATTCACGACCAGAAGACGATCTATGGATCGTGGGTGACTTCCACGTGGCTGATGGAGGAGTTAGTCGAGCGGTTGGTTCGGTGGAACCTGCATCCCGCCGATATCATCACGCACCGCTTCGCATTGGACAAAGCCGCCGATGCCTATGCTTTAATGGCCTCCGGTAAGTGCGGCAAAGTCGCCGTCTGCCAGGATGAAGAACTAAATTAGACCTGTAACCTGAGGAGCAAACGATGACCACTACCACCACACACGATTGGAAAACCCAACTCAGCTCTATCCTCCCACTTTATGGCCACCGTAACTGGATCGTGGTTGCCGATGCAGCCTATCCTGCACAATCTAAACCGGGCATCGAAACCATCGTCTCCGGCGGCGATCAGCTTCCTGTGGTACGGCATGTCCTCGACGCCATCACTTCCAGCATTCACGTACGCGCCAACATCTATGCGGATAAGGAACTTGAATTCGTCTCTGAAGTTGACGCGCCGGGCATTACGGACTACCGTCGAGAACTCGCCAAGGCGCTCCACGACGCGCGCGTTGCCTACATTCTCCACGAGCAGATCATTGCCAAACTCGATCAATCGGCGCAGGTCTTCCGCATCCTGATCATCAAAACGGAAATGACGATCCCCTACACCTCTGTTTTCTTCGAACTCGACTGCGGCTACTGGAACGGCGATGCGGAGCAGCGCGTCCGCCTGGCGGTAGCGGCATCGGATTCGAAATAGAACGGGCAACCACGGCTCAAGGTGAAGAAACCGCAATCGGAATCTTCCACGCAAACGGCATCAGGAAAGGAAAACTACTGCAATGGCATTGAACAGGCGCGATTTGCTAATGTCCTTGGGCGGAGCATGTTCCGCTCTTGCTCTCTCAAAGTACGTAAAAGCCCAGGCCAAAAGCTTCGAAGGCACCAGGCAGTCCCTTCAGTCCTATCAGATACCCGACTGGTTCCGCGACGCCAAGTTCGGCATCTGGTCGCATTGGGGACCGCAATCGGCCATCGAGGACGGCGACTGGTACGCCCGCAACATGTATATGCAGGGCTCGCCTCAGTATGAGTACCACTGCGAAACTTACGGTCACCCCTCCAAGGTGGGCTACAAAGACCTCGTGAACGACTGGAAGGCCGCCAAATGGGATCCAGAGCATCTGATGGGTCTGTACAAGAAGGCCGGCGCGAAGTACTTCTTCAGCATGGGCGTCCATCACGATAACTTCGACTTGTGGAATTCGAAATACCAGCGCTGGAATGCCGTAAACATGGGGCCGAAAATGGACGTTGTGGGCATGTGGCAGAAAGCCGCGCGCAACCACGGACTTAGATTCGGAGTGAGCGAGCACTTATGGATAAGTTACAAGTGGTTCGCTGTAAGCCACGGCGCCGATAAGACCGGACCGATGGCTGGTGTTTCTTATGACGGCACAGACCCGCAGTACGCCGATCTCTATCACGACGCGGGTTGCGCGCAGTTCATCGGTAACGTCAAGTGGGAAGACGACGGCATTCCCGAATCATGGCGCAAGCACTATCTTGACCGCATGACCGACCTTATCGACAAGTACCAGCCCGATCTGCTTTACACCGACGGCCACCTTCCATTCGAGGAATACGGTCTCAAGATGGTGGCGCATCTTTACAATGTCAGCGCCCAACTCCACGGCGGCGCCACCGAGGCGGTCTACACAAGCAAAAATGCATCGGACTGCGCCATCGGCACCTGCCTGCTCGATCACGAGCGCGGCGTCTCCGAAGGCATCGCCGCCAATCCCTGGCAAACGGATACCTGCATTGGGCAATGGCATTACAAGCGGGGACAGAAGTACAAGTCACCGAAAAAGGTCATTGATCTGCTCACCGACATCGTCAGCAAGAACGGCAACCTGCTGCTCAACTTCCCGTTGCCCAACTCCGGCCAACTCGATTTCGAGGAGATGGAGGTGCTGGAAGGCATCACCGCCTGGATGCAGGTCAACAGCGAGGGCATCTACTCCACGCGCCCCTGGAAGACCTACGGCGAAGGTCCCTCAACCAAAACCAAACTCGTCACCGGCAACTTCAACGAAGATAAGCAGAACGACCTCACTGCCGAAGATGTCCGTTTCACCGCCAAAGGGACAACTGTCTATGCATTCGTCCAGGGATGGCCTCAGAAGGAGGCGGTTGTTGAAGCTCTCGGCCTCGCCAGCCCGCAGCAGCCTGGCAAAATTTTGAAGGTTGAATTGCTAGGCAACAAGGGCGACGTCAACTGGAAACAGGAAGATGCCGGGTTGAAGGTCCAGATGCCGGCCGAGAAACTTTCCGATATCGGCATCACGCTCAAGGTCGAGTTCGCTTAGCCTTCCCGTCCACAGGAACAGGCTTCGGCGGTTCGGCCCTCAAGGCCTCCGCCGAAGACCCTTGATCGCGCGCTACAGCGGCCGCCACGCTGCCCATCGGTTCCGCCTCTGCCGCAATCGCCTCTTCATCCTCTACGAGCTTGCTGTCCTTTTTCGCCATTGTCCCGACCGCCTTCACTACTCTCTTGGATGCGGGCTTTTTACTTCTGGCCTTGGCCTTAGCTGTTTTGGAGCCCAGAAACGCCGCCCAGCGCAATTCGGGAACGTGCGGACCCGTCTTGGCCCTGGCGATCGCCATGTCCGCGACCGCGCGCAAGATCCATTCAAAGTTCGCCGCGCCCACCGAATTCAAATCCGCGTCCGGCGCGGGATTCATGAAGTCGATGGCGTAGGGAATCCCGTTCTCGACCGCAAACTCCACTGTGTTCAGGTCGTAGCCCAGCGCGCGGCAAAGTTTCAGCGCGTCCTGCTCCACGCGCCATAGCAGCCCCTTGCTGTACCGCGGCGGCTTCTGAAGGTAGCGTTCGGCATGCGGCCTGCGCGGGTCGTACGGCATGATGTGCACCTTCTTTTGCGCCACGACGTAGCAACGGAAGTATTCTTTGAAATCCACTGCTTTCTGGTACATCATGCAAAGGTCGCGCGACTGATCGTAGGCCCTGAAGAACTCCTCGCGATTGTGGACGTGATACACATCGCGCCACCCTCCGCCGTCCACCGGCTTCAGAAATCCATGCTGGCCCACATACGCAAACATGGCGTCCCAATTCAGCGGATACTCCAGGTTGCGCATCGATCGTTCCGTGGTTCCCTCGGGAAAATGCTTGTGTGGCAGAATCACCGTCGGTGGCACAGCCACGCCGAGTTTCCCCGCCAGCGTGTAATTGAAAAACTTGTCATCCGCCGACCACCAGAACGGATTGTTGATAATCACCGTTCCGTTGATGGAGGCGTGCTTCAGGAAGGCGCGATAGAACGGAATGTCGTGGGAGATGCGGTCCACAATCACCGAGTAATGGGGAGCTTTGTCGAGCTCTACTGCGCCGGTCTGCACAAATTCCGCGCGGATGCCCTCGATGTTCCGTGCATTGATGTGCTCCACCAGCGCGCCGGGAAAACTGTTCTCCATGCCGAACAGGACGCCGATCGTTTTCATGCCGCCTCGCCCTCCAAATTCGCGGCAGCTTAGGCACCGGGTGCGTTGCCGCGGGTATGCACGGCTACAGTGTACGTCAGATTGCGATTGAGGTAGTCAAGTTGGATCGGGCCGGGGAACAGGAGTAACCTGAGAGGGAGTTGGCAGCACGGGGAGGAGAACGTGAATTACCGTGTATTGACCGTCAACAGGGAATTTGGAAGCGGCGGCGGGCGCATTGCGCAAACTGTCGCCGGATGGCTGGGCTGGAAACTGCTGGACCGCGACATCATCGACGCCATCGCCTACGCCGCCCATGTCGATTCAACTGTCGTTCGCCACTACGATGAGCACGTGGACTCATGGCTCCGCCGCCTCAATCAGCAGGCCATGCGGGGCGCAGCGTTGGCGGCCGGTCTCGAACTCGGCGATAACTCAGTTTTCGATGCCGACGAGATGGTAAAGATTACGCAGAAAATTGTGGAAGAGGCCTGGTCCGAAGGTAACTGCGTGATCGTCGGACGCGGCGCGCAGTGCGTTCTTCAACACAAGGCCGATGTCTTCCACGCTTTTGTCTACGCCCCGCTGCGCGATCGCATCCTTCGCCTGCGCAAACGTCTTGAGAAGGGCGCCGATATCGAGCAGCGCATCCGCACTGTCGATGGCGAGCGTGCCAAATACCTTCAACAGTACTTCGGCAAAAGCTGGTGCAACATCCACCTCTACGACCTGATGATTTCCTCCCGCGAGGATGAGGACTCCACTGCAAAAACTATTCTTCAAGCCATGAACGGGAAGGCATGACCAGGAGTTAGGTATCAGGGCTCAGCGTCCGGTGACAAAGCGGATGCCCCACCGTCGGCGTCCGCCGCGGGGGAATCTTGAGCCTAAGGCGGGATGGCTCCGCCTACCTATAGTTCTTTATAGTTTCCAATCGATTTGACGCCAAGGCACTCGCCCCGATCACCCTACGCCTTCACGCTCCCCATCGGCGAGACCAGCAACAAAGTTACACTGCCCTCCGTGATCCGCTTATGCGGCGTGTTTCGCGGAACCACCAGCATGTCGCCCTTCTTGAGTGCGTACTTAACCGCCCCCTCCGACTGCGGCGCAAGCCACTCTCCGGGCTTGGTGCTGTGCGCGCCCTTCGGTGTTCCGCCCACTTCGTATTCCGTGGTTCCGTCCAGGATGTAGAACACGTGGTCGCGGCCCTCGTGGTACTCAAACTCCTTGGCACTCTTCGCCGTCTCCACGGTCAGAATCACCACAAAGTTCTTGTTGTCCACGATTGTGTTGTTGGCTGGCGCCGCATGCATCGCCTTGATTTCGCCTTCGAGAGTTTCGGCGGTAAAAAGTTTGACTCCCTCAGGAGCCGCAGCCCCCGCGCCCTGGCCTTCAGCATACGCGGCAAACGTCCGCGAATCGCCGAGTGCAAGACCGGCAGCGGCGGCAACGGACGCCGTCAGAAGGAAGTTGCGCCGGCTCGAACGCAAACTTTCACTTATCATTGCAGAAGTCTTCATGGCTTTGCTCCCGTATCAGTAAACCATCAAAGACTGCATGCTGTCAGCCCTCAACATTCTTCCTGCTTGATGCTCTCCAGCAGTAGCCGGTCTTCCGCGCTCAACGCGGCACCCTCCAGCAGATCGGGCCGGTTCGCAAGCGTCTTGCGCAACTGCTGCTTGCGCCGCCAGCGTCGAATCTCATGGTGATCGCCATTCATGAGCACCTCCGGCGCGCGCAGTCCGCCAAACTCCGCCGGCCGCGTGTAGTGCGGATAATCCAGCAGCCCCCCGGCTCCGTGCTGCGACCGCGGCACTCCCTGTGTATCCGATGTGATCTCCGCATCCGTCACGCCAAAGCTCTCGAACTCACCTGAAGCCTCGTTGCCCAGCACGCCGGGAATCAGCCGCATCGTCGCATCCATTACCACGGCCGCAGCCAACTCGCCCCCACTCAGAACGTAGTCGCCGATCGAGAGTTCCATATCGCAGTAGAGCTGGTTGATGCGCTCGTCCACGCCTTCATAGCGCCCACAGATCAGTACCACGCGGTCGATGCGAGACAGTTCTCGAGCAACGGCCTGGGTAAATCGTTGTCCCTGGGCAGAAAGCAGGATTACGGTTGGGCGTTGTGCTAAAGGCTCTCCCTCAGGGGCTAAAGCCCCGGCATCGTTTTGCGGCATTGGCGGCACGACTGAAGTCGTGCCCTGACACTTCTCGGAGACGGCCTTCGGCCCGATGCCCAGTGAAGCCAGCGCCTCAGCCAGCGGTTCGGCTTTCAGAACCATCCCCTCGCCGCCGCCGAAGGGCCGGTCGTCCACCGTCCGGTGCCGGTCATGCGTAAAGACGCGCAGGTCATGCAGGCCCACCGTCACCAGCTCCTCAGCCAGCGCCCGCCGCAAAATTCCGTTCTCGAAGATCCCCGCGAAAAATCCTGGGAAAATCGTGACAATCTCAAACCGCATACCTCCCGATCATAGATGTTTTCGCGCGACCTTCACTGCTTTGTGATCTAATGTTGCCCAACTGCCATGGCTGATATTGAATCGTTGTTAAATCGCTGGCAAACGGCCGGCGTTCTTAGTGTGGAGGCCGCAGACCGCATCCGCGCCTTCGAGGAGAACCAGGAAATGCCTGGCGGAATGAGCGATAGGGATCCCCAGCGACAGGTCCACGTGGCTGGGGTGGTGGCGTGGCAAGGCATGGTGGCGCTCATTCTCGGCGCCATCCTGCTGGTTTGCGGGGTAGCGCTGTTCGTCTCCGCCCATTGGGACTGGCTCAGCCCGCTCGCGCGCTACGCAATCGTCATCGCCATGGTCGCCGTCTTCCACCTCGCCGGCGGCCTCGTGCGCAAAAGCTTTCTCGGCGTCTCAACAACTCTCCACGCCGTCGGAACCCTCTCCACCGGAGCAGCCATCGCGCTCGTTGGCCAGATCTTCAACATCCAGGAACATTGGCCCGCCGCAATTCTCATGTGGGCAGTGGCCGCGTTGGCCGGCTGGATTCTGCTCCGAGACCAGGCACAGCAGACGCTCACGTTGCTGCTTTTCCCCGCATGGATGCTCTCCGAGCTTTCGTTCTACATGGAAGGCTACATCGGCGAACCAGTCTATATCGGCCGGTTCCTCTTTGTCTGGGCCATCTTCTTTCTCACATTTTTTCTTACCTCAAAGCGCAAGGTCGTGCAGGGGATACTTTTCGCCGCCGGCGCCATCGCCGCCACCACTGGCGTCGCTTGCATGCTGAACGGCTGGGCCTCCTGGTCGTCAGAACAGAGTTTGATTCCGTTCAGCACCCGCGTCTGGGCTTGGATCGCTCTCGCCGCTCTGCCGCTGGTCATCGCCGCCTTTCACGGCCACCGTGGGCTGGTTCCCCCGGCAGTCGCTGTGGCGTTCTCGGTCGCGCTGCCGTGGTGCTACCGGAGTTGGACCGAGTCCTTCAATTGGGGCAACGGCGGCCACCAGGTTTACACGCGGACCGAACCCAATCTCGCCGCCCATGCCCTGGTTGCGCTCTTCGCGGTCTTCCTCTGCTGGTGGGGCGTGTACCTCGCGTCGAGGGCGCTTGTCAATCTGGGCATTGTCGCCTTCGCCGTTGCCGTGGCGTGGTTCTACTTCAGCGACATCTTTGACAGGGTGGGCCGCTCGCTGGGACTCATCGGGCTCGGCGTTCTTTTCCTTGCCGGCGGATGGGCCCTGGAAAAAATGCGAAGGCGGCTCCTGGCCCGCATGGACTACCCCGGCGGCACGACTCAGGAGGCGAAATGAAGCTGTCGATTTCCGCTTTTTCCAGAACCTCCGCAGCGTTGCTTCTGATTCAGTTGGCAATCGTCTCGTCTGTCGCGGCCAAATATCTTTATCAGCGTTCGAACTGTCCCCGCGTATGGACCCGCACCGTGGCCATCGATCCCGAGTTGCCGATGCGCGGCCGCTACCTGAGCCTCCGCCTGACAGTCGATGGCTGCCAGAGCACGCTGCCCTCGGCAAGCGCCGCAGCCTTTCCGCGCGACATCAACGGCGCGGCCATTCAGGGCCCATATCGGCTGCGCGCTTCGGCCACTTTCCACGCCGATCTAAAGGTCGAGGACAACCACCTCCTGGCTATCGGCATTCTGGATGACAAGAACGGGAGGCTGGGGCAGGCGGTCAGCGTGTGGCCCGGCGCGGCCTGTGACGCAATGCGTCTGGACACGCCAGTTGATTTCTACATTGCCGAACACGCCCAAAGCCCTCTCCCGCTCAGGCCTGGCCAGGAACTATGGATTGAAGTTACCATCCCGCCCAAAGGGCCACCTCGGCCTTTGCAGCTCGCGCTCAAAGACAACGGCGCGTGGAAGCCGCTGGCGTTTTAATAAGGGAACTCTTCAGGGGACGAGGTCGTCTCGAAACTTCATTCCATAAGTTGAGGACCCGAACCGCAGGTCCTTTGACTACGATTGGCGCAAAATGCGCGCCAATCTTCGCTCAGGATGACAGCCAATTTTCGACAGGAAAATCAGAGACGGGATACTAGCTGATTTCCGCTGCATTCAAATCGATCAACCCCTCCGGCAAATCCATCTCCACGCGCCGAGCTTCCAAATCGATCTTCCGCAGATAGCTCTTGGCAAACGGAACCAGAACCTCGCCAGCCGTCCCGCGAACCACTAACAGCGCCACCGGTCCGGCCGTCCGATCTACATCTTCAATTTCACCGACCACTTGTGGCCCTGCTCCGGCCACATCAAAAAGCATGCACCCAATCAAATCCCCGATATATGTCTCATCCTCGCCCAGCGCAACCCGTTCCACCCGCGGTATGGCAACAATCAATCCCGCCAGCGTCTCCGCATCGCTGATCGAATCCACACCGGAAAAATGCAGCACCACGCCGCCTTTGTGCAGCCAATGATTGACGAGCGCAACCTCGCGCGGCGCGATGGAGCGAGCACTTGCAGAAAGGCGTTCCACAGGGGCTAAAGCCCGCGCTTGTTGATCTGTACTTTCGGCACGACTGAAGTCGCGCCCTGACACAAGGCTCTTGCGTTTTGCGGAGGGATGGAGTTTTTCCGCAGCCTGTGGAGGAGCCCCATGCTTGTATGCAGACTTCTCCGGCAACAGCCAGAGTTGGCGGCGCTCGGCAAACTTTTCAGGAAAATCGGTGAGGATGTCGGCGAAGACCTCGCCTTTGCGTCCCTGCGGGCGGCGAATGCGAGCCAGCCAGGCCCATTCGGGTTCCCGTCCGGCCTGCTCTGGCGCGGTCCCATCCGGCAAAGGGGGGTCGCCGGATCTGTCGAAAGCCGCCACCCTAGCCTTCGTCGTCCTCTTCCAGGATGTCGAGCGTGTAGCGATGGTGCAGCTTCATGCTGACAGCACCCAGAATGGTGCGCACAGAGCGGGCGGTGCGGCCCTGTTTGCCGATCACTTTGCCCACGTCCTGCGGCGCAACCCGAAGCTTGAGTACCGTGTTCTCCTCGCGGTCCACAGACGCGACTTCGACGGCTGTCGGCTCATCCACCAGGGCCTGGGCGATCTCCCTGACCAGTTCGGCTACTGACGTTGGTGCGCTCATATCGTTTTGGGTCATGCTCTTGCCTCTGACCAGATGTCTTTAGAAAACGGCAACATGAATCTGTGCGCGAATAGTATCAGCACACACCCATGGCCGTCAGCAATTCTACGCGCAGGCTCGACAAGCCTGCGCACATATTTCGGGGGAGAAGCAGAGAAAATCAGGCCGCAGCTGAGTCTGCTACTTGCTCCGGAACTTGCGCTGGTACCGGTTCAGCGGCAGCAGGCGCCGGATTCTTGGTCACCAGCTTCAGCACGATCGGGGAGAGCGTTGCGCCCACGCCGCGCCAGTAAGCGACGCGCTCGTGCTTCAACTCGACGGATGCGGGGTTGGTGCGGGGGTTATAGGTGCCGACAACTTCAATCGAACGGCCGTTGCGGGCGCGGTCCTTCTCGATGACCACGATACGGTAGTAGGGCTGCTTGCGGGCGCCAACGCGCGCCAAACGAATCATCACCACGGCGATACGGTTCCTTTCAGATTCCATTGCTCTGTTGCTGTCTTTAGGGTCTTAAGGGCCAGCGCGGACGCGCCAAGCCAAAATGAGGGCCGGACGGATGAGCCCAGCCACACAAGACACAACATCTAAGTATCGCTGAAAAGGGCGTTCAGGGCAAGTTTTGAGGGCGGTACGGGGGTGGCTCACTTTGAAGCGTACGGGCTGTTCAGGCCAGTGAACAATTTATTGCAATAAGAGTGGATCTAGCCGCGTGTTTTTCGTTTCTGCCGTCCTCTATCCCGCGTAAATGCGCCCCACCGCCGCTCGATGACTCGCCTACCCCGCCGGAAACAAAAACCGCAGCATTGGCCTAACCCGCCGCGCCCAACTCGCCTCGTCGTGCGTTCCACCTGCAACCCGTTCAAAATGGAGGTTTTCTCCCGCCTTCCAGCCGTTGGCCTTCAGCCGCCGGTTCAGTTGCTCCGCATTTTCCAGCGTAATTCGCCCCTCCTGGTCGCCCACATCCAGCCATAGCCGCGGCCGCTCCCAGATCTCCGGCGCCCGCTCGTTCACCAGGCCCAGAATGCTTTTGTGGTTCCACCAAACGCTGGGTGAAAGCACGGCCAGTTTTCCGAAATAACGCGCAAATTTGAGCCCCAGGTACAGCGAGACCAGGCCCCCCAGCGATGACCCTCCCACGCCGGTCTGCTCCCGCTCGGTGCGCACCCGGTACTGTGCGGCAATCCACGGCATCAGCTCCTCGGTCATCAGGCGCCCATAGGCGCCGGCCTCGCCGCCGCCCATCTCCCAGTTCCGCTCGTGCGTGTACTCGGCCAGCCGCCGGTCGCCGGTGTTGTAAACCCCCACAATCACCAACGGTTCCGCCTCGCCAAACTTGATGGCCTCGTCCGCATGCTCGCGCACCTGCCAGGTACGTCCCGGAATGTACGAAGTCTGCCCGTCGAAAAGATTCTGCCCATCCTGCAGGTAGAGCACCGGGTAAGTCCGCTCAGGATGTTTGTCGTAACCCGGCGGCAGGTAAACAATCACATCCCGCTCATCGGGGAGAAACCGGCTCCGAAACGCCCGATGCAGCCGCAGGTGGTGATGCAGTCGCGGCGTACCTTCGGCCGCCTCCGGCAGCCCCTCTGGCGCGGACCTATCCGATTGAGCCGTTTTAGCTTGCGGTTCGAGATTCAATCCCTGCGTTCCTTTATCGCTCTTCATTGACTGCGGATGCTGCTGGGCCTGACCGCGTGGTAAGACGAGCATCCCAGGCTGTTACAGTATCAAGAAATCGGCAGTTCTCCAATCGCCGGTCTCGAACCCGGAGCGCGCACCCAGTGAATCGCGAGTATCACAAGTGGCATTCCAGCCGGCTGGACCGGGAGATGGAACTGCTCGTCTTCGGCCACAGCGGTCTGCCGGTCGTGGTCTTTCCCACCTCCGGCGGCCGTTTTTTCGAGTTTGAAGACCGCGGCATGGTCGCCTCCCAGGCCGGCAAAATCGACTCCGGCCAATTGCAGCTTTACTGCGTCGACTCCGTGGACATGGAGAGCTGGTACAACCGGAATGTGCCTCCGCGCTGGCGCATCGCGCGCCACATGCAGTATGAGGATTACCTTCTCAGCGAGGTCGTCCCGCTGCTCCGCGCCAGAAACAACGACGCGCACCTCGTCGCGCTTGGATGCAGCTTCGGCGGCTACCACGCGGCCAACATCGCCTTCCGCCACCCCGACATCTTCACCGGCATGCTCTCCATGTCCGGCGCCTTCGACCTCTCAAGTTTTCTTTCCGGCTACTACGATCAGGACTGCTACTTCAACCTGCCCACGCACTATCTACCCAACATGAATGACCCCTGGTTCTTCGACCACTACAACCGCAACACCTACGTATTGGCCACAGGCTGGGACGACCAGTGCCTGGGCCAGAATCAGAACCTCGACCGCATCCTCTCGTCAAAGGGGATTCCGCACCAGATCTATGTTTGGGATTCGTACAACGCGCACGACTGGCCCACGTGGCAACGCATGGTGCAACACTATCTGTAAACGTGAATTTCCAAATTGAGTCATAATACTGTCAACATCGGACCGTCGCAATCGTCCATACTTATGAAGTTTCGAGCATGATGAAGAAGTGCCGGAGCGGAGGAGCTGTCGCAGAAACAGACAGTCAGAACTTCTGAATCCGGGCGCGAATCCAGGACAGCAGAAAATCGTGATTGCTTCCTGGCGGCGAATGCCGCAGTGATCCCTCATTCCCACGCGAGGGGGGGCGCGAGAAATTGAACAAATGAAAGCCGAAAGGGAGATTGCTAACGACGAGCACTGTACTTGCCGATTTAATCCAGGAGCACTCTGACAAGGGTTCCAGGTAAAGGAGCGAAAGCCAAATTCATGAATCCCGTAAGCCGCGTTTTACGCTATTTTGATGCCAAGGTGAACTTAGAACAGATCAGGTCTGTCGATCTCCAGCATTGCACGATTGAACAAATGGTCCAGAAGGTGAAGACCTTCGCGAATGGATTTTTTGCTCCAATGCAGGTCGACAGCGAAATCGTGGAGACCCTCAACGAGATTCAAAAGCTGAGGCCGAAATATATTGTGGAAGTCGGCACGGCCCGCGGAGGCTCGCTTCTGTTTTGGACACGGGTCGCGGATCCGGAAGCAACTATCGTTTCGATCTCTCTTCCTGAAGGGGATTTCGGCGGTGGCTCCAGGCTGCGCGAGCCGATGTTCCGCAAGTTCCCATTGCCTGGGCAGACCCTCCATCTCATCAGCGGCGACTCCCAGAAGCAGGAAACCGCGGATCTGACCCGGTCTTATCTGAAAGGCAATCCCGCCGACTTCCTGTTTATCGATGCGGACCACACCCCAACCGGGGTGCGGAACGATTACCGCCTTTATTCTCCGCTCGTACGCAAAGGCGGAATCATCGCGTTTCACGATATCGCCATCGATGATCCTGAATACGGAGTGGGGGCGCTCTGGGCGGAGTTGAAAACGCAGCATCAATCGCGTTCGATCGTCGCCGAATTCAGGCCCAATTATGGCATCGGCATGTTGTGGGTGTAGCGCCGCAGGACGCTCTTGAACCGCCTGCATTTCCTGCCGCTGAGAAGCGATAGCCGATAATCAGTGCTGAACGTCAGTTGTCAGAAAACCCATCCGAAAGGACACATCGCGATGAGTACGCTGAATCCCTATGACAGCTTTCTCGACGGCCGGCCTGTCGAGTCGATCCTGTCTTCGACGCCCGCCGCGCTGGCCTCAGCCCTCGCGGCCATTGCCCCCGATAAGGTGTCCACGCCGCCCGCCCCCGGCAAATGGAGTCCTGCACAGATCGCCTGCCACCTGGCCGACTGCGAGATCGCCTTCGGCTTTCGCCTGCGCCAGACTCTCGCCGAGGATGAGCCGGTGATGCAGCCCTTCGATCAGGACAAGTGGGCCGTAACTTACGGCGGTGTTCCGGCTACTCAGGCGCTTGCAGCATTCACTGCGATGCGCGGATGGAATCTGCGCCTGATCCGCGCGGCGATGCCTGCCGCAGCGGGCAGGAAGACGACGCATCCCGAGCGCGGGACCATGACGTTTCAAACCATCATCGAAACCATGGCCGGCCACGACCTGAACCACTTGGGCCAGTTGCGGAAGTTGGCCAGGACTTAGGGGCGAAAGCAGCGATTCGTGGTATTCGAGTTACGGCCAGGCACGTACTTTTTTCGCATCACGAGGGAAGCACCGTGGCCCATCTTCTGGCATCCTGAGCGAAGCGTGTCGAAGGACCTGTTTCTTGAAATATCTGGCGAAAGAGTGGGATGTCACAAGCCCTCACCGGAGCCGTTCCATCCCCAGCCCTCGCAGTCGGAAGCCGCTACTTGATCTTCTTGCCCGGCGCCGACTTTGCCTCAGCCTTTTGCGGCTTATCACCACTGTGGTGCCGGTTGTGGTGCGCCAAAGCCTTCGCGATCTCTTCATCTGAAAGCTTGGTTGGGCTGCCAAGATGCAGAACATCGTCTTTGATTGAAGTGTTGGATTCAGCTGATTCCATCTGTTCCTCCTGTTTCAAGACATGGCGCTTTATCTGCAAGCTGCCGCACAAGATCACAGACAAGTTCCTACCAGCTTGGCGGAAAACCCTCAGCGGCGCACGGAGGTCGCTCTGAGGCAAAGCAGGGATGGTCCTCGAAGTCCGCCTTGGCCGCCCTGGTGGGAGCAACCGCTCCAAGCGGCAGCTCCTGTATTCAGGATAGTCTCATGTGGCACCCGCGAACTGGATGCCCTGTATTGCTCACCACTCCGTGTGCAGGTCAAAGAGTTTCGGCTGCCGAGCTGCAGGCATCTTTCGCACCGCAACCGCCGCCAGCCCTACCGCAGGTGGTGTTAGCATCAAAGTGACAGATGCAGACCAAAAAACTGAAGATCATTCCCCTGGGCGGCCTGGGCGAGTTCGGTATGAACTGCCTTGCGCTGCGCTGGGAAGACGACATTATCGTGATCGACGCCGGGCTCATGTTCCCGGAGTCTGAGTTGCTGGGCGTCGATATCGTAGTTCCCGATATCACCTACCTCATCGAGAACAAGCAACACGTCCGCGCCATCGTCCTGACCCATGGCCACGAAGACCACATTGGCGGCCTGCCCTGGATTCTGAGCGAGCTCAAGGTGCCCGTCTACGCCACCGAATTCACGCTGGCCTATGTCGAAGGCAAGCTCGAAGAGCACGAGCTGCTCGACGAGATCGAGCTCATCGAAATCGCCCCCAAGGAAAAGTTCACCCTCGGTCCTTTCACCATCGAGCCGATCCGCGTGACCCACTCGCTGGTTGATTGCGTTGCGCTGGCCATCGAAACTCCTGTCGGCGTCGTCATCCACACCGGCGACTTCAAGATCGACCTTTCGCCGCTCGACGAAAAGGCCTTCGACCTGCACACCTTTGCCGAGTATGGCAAGCGCGGCGTGCTGGCGCTCTTGCAGGACTCAACCAACGTTGAACGCTCCGGCTACACGCCCAGTGAGCGCGCCGTCATTCCCCGCCTCGATGAAATATTCTCTCGGACAAAGAAGAAGCTCTTCTTCACCTGCTTCTCGTCATCCATCTATCGCATGCGCATCGCAATGGAACTGGCGCGGGCGCACGGGCGCAAAGTCGCCGTCGTCGGCCGCTCCATGATGGAGAGCACTGAGATTGCGCAGGACCTCGGCTACATCGAAATCCCCCCAGGTCTCGTCATCCAGCCCGGACAGATGCGCGACTACCCACCTGAGCAATTGATGATTCTCATCAGCGGCACCCAGGGCGAGCCTATGAGCGCGCTCAGCCGCGCCGCGGTAGACAACCACAAGCATGCAAAGATCGAGGCTGGCGACACCGTGGTGCTCAGCTCCAGAATCATTCCCGGCAATGAGAAAAGCATCTTCCGCGTCATCGACCATCTCTATCGCCGCGATGCCAATGTCATCTGCGACGATGGGGCGAACGGCCTGATTCACGTCAGCGGCCATGGATGCCAGGAGGAGATGCGCCTGCTCATCAACCTGGTGCGGCCCAAGTTCTTCATTCCCATTCACGGTGACTACCGCAACCTCCGCAAGCACGCGCAGGTGGCTATGGAGACCGGTGCTGTGGAGCACGCCATCGTGATTGAAGATGGCGACGTGCTCGAGCTCGACAAGAGCGACGCCCGCAAAAAAGATAAGGTAACCGCGGGCCGCATTCTCATCGACTCTGGCTCTACCATTGACGTCGTCGAAGACCTGGTGATTCGCGATCGCCGCATTTTGTCGGAAGACGGCATCGTGCTCGCCGTGCTGGCCATCAACAAACGAACCGGCAAAGTCGAGCAGCAGCCCGAAGTTGTGATGCGCGGCTTTGGCGGCGCCGACATTACCGAGCAGGCCCGCGAACTGGTGCTAAAGACACTCGACGGCCTCAGCACCGAGCAGAAAGCCGACTACGGCATGGTGAAGGAAAAAGTCCGCGCGGAACTAAAGCGCCTGATCCAGAAAACCACCGGCCGCCGCCCAATGATCATGCCCGTCATTCTCGAACTCTAGGCAGCATTGCAGATCGCTGGAGTTTGTTGCATAAATCGGGTTTTGAATGGGCGCGGCTTTAGCCGCGCCGCGATGTCCTGAATAGACATTGGAAGTGCCAGCTTGGGCAAAAGGGAACAGACCTCGCATTCGAGGCCCGGGCATCCCACGCACTCAATCACGACAAGCGAGTTCAAGCAGCAACTGCGCTACGCAACGCTTTCCAGCCGCACCGTCCTGCGCCGGTCGATCTCGGAGGAATCCGACCGACCCCCGGGTCGCGGCAAAGAGCATTTGCCGATGAACACCTCACCCAGTTCAAGGCGTGCATTCCCCTCCAGGTCGAGAAAGCCTGCTTTACTCTCCCTGCAAATCGCCTTCGCTTCCTCTGAAAGACGAGGCGCGATTAACACAGGCGTCGCATTTCCTGAAAATTGAGAGGCATGGCACTGCAATTCTTTCAGAGCCATGCGCACGTGCTCGGGTCGGCCGCTGGCCCTTACTTTGCACACCAGCGTGTGGCTATGCCCGTGCACATCAATGTGTGCCAGGATATCCACTTGAAGATCGGGACGATGCGAGTCCAGGTCGATGTCCTTGAGTTTGATTTGAGAAACCTGGCACAGCACCGCCATCAAAGCTTCAACGGCGCGGCTCTTGGCGGAATTCATTGAATCGACCATTCTCATTGGAGCATTCCTTTTCTCATCTCTGATCGCTGCTATGCGTTTGTTGCATTCCCGTTTCTCAATGCACTAGGGAACAAAGTCGCACGCCAGCTCCGCGGCTTCATCTGAGGCGACTGGTTCGTGCACCGGCTTCAACCGCCCATTTCCGTTGCGCGAAATGGATGCCAGCTTGAACGAGTTTTTGCCTGAAGGAATCATTGCCAGCGGAACCGGTGTCCGGCACGGCCTGTCATGGAAATGCTTTGACTCCAGCCAGTCGCACAGGCGCGGATCGTGAATCTCGGGCTGACCCTCCCAGAAGCGTGGCGTCAGTCCACATTCAATCCGCAGATGATCCAGTTCCAATTCGACGGCATGGATTCGTTTTGAGAAATAGCGCCGGACGTTGTTGACGCCGACGTACAGTCCTGAAACCCGATGTCCTTCATATTGAGTTTTAACGACCATGGACTACCTCTGATCTATTTGTCGACCGACGAGGTCAGTTTAGAGGAACTCGGCCAAGCCAATTGCCGCTAGAAAAAAAGCGCGGCACTGGCTGCCAATGTCCAGGTTGCAAATTACTGCTTCGTTGGGTGAGGCCCTGGCCAAAAGGGCTGTTTAGGTTTTGATCGACCGGATATCGGACGCAATCGCCAGGCATCCGTTTCGCTCCGCAGGCATCTCAACCAGCGAACGCAATCCGTGATAAATGCACCAGTGCGCAATGCGACGGCAATCCATCGCCAATGCGAGCCAAGGGTGCGCTGAGTTGTCGATCATGCCGGGGGAGGCAAGGAAGGCCAGGAAGATTTCTACTTGCGCTTGAGCGGCAAACCTGGCCGCCTGCGTCTATTCCCGATGCATCTGCGAGGATATTGACCCTCTTTTCCTCAAGTGTCAAGACGTTCTTTGTTAAATTTCACTCCGAAGGTACCTTTGCCCTAGGCATTTATTGCCGGGCATCCTCGCCCGTTTGCCTGCATAAGGCCATGCCCGTGCAGCAACTTGCCAAAGGCCACTCGCGAATCGGAGAATCCTGTCGAGGCAATTTTATGGATCGCAGAAAGTTTATCGCGGCCGCATCGGTCGCCGTTCTTGCGGAAGGGCTGCCCATTTCTCGTGCCCAGGCCCCTTCCGCATCGCTCAAACCCATGGCGCTGGGACTCATCATCTCGCCCTTCGGCGCGCTGGAAGAGCACCTCAAGCGCGTGCACGACCTGGGCTTTACCAACTGCTTCCTGTCTCTCGACGGCTATATCGGCCACTTCACGCCTGAGCTGGGGACCCAGTTTCGGGACCTCCTCAACAAATACGAGCTGATCGCCACCACCGTCGAAGTGGTCGGTCCCGAGCCCCTCGTCTGGGACTTCCTCCGCGGTCCCTCAACCATCGGCCTCGTGCCCTCGGCGACGCGAGAGGCGCGCACCGACGCACTCCGCCAGGCCTCCGACTTTGCCAAACTACTCGGCGTCCCGCAGGTACAGACCCATTGCGGCTTTATCCCTGAGGATCCCGCCGATCCCAAGTACCCCGGGGCCGTCGAAGCCATCCGCGCCGTCGCCCAGCACTGCCAGGGCAACGGCCAGCGCTTCCTTATGGAGACGGGGCAGGAAACGCCCACCACCATGTCGCGGATGTTGCGCGATGCCGCCATGCCGAACCTCGCCGTAGGTCTCGACACCGCCAACCTGATCCTTTACGGCAAGGCGAACCCCGTGGACGCGGTCGAAATTCTCGGACCCCACGTCCGCAGCGTTCACGCCAAGGACGGCTGCTGGCCCACCGACCCCAGCAAACTCGGCCAGGAGGTTCTCATCGGAACCGGCTTCGTCGACTTCAAGAAAGTGCTTTCCAAGCTTCACAGCATCGGCTACACCGGCGCCATCACCATCGAGCGCGAAACCTCGGGACCACAGCAGGTGGAGGACGTGCGCAACGAAAAGATCTACCTCGAAGGAATCCTGCGCGACGTGCTCGCCTGAGGGCGGCCGCAGATTAAAACAAGCAATCCTCAAGAACGAAAGGCACGCCATGAAGCGCAGGGAATTCATCCAATCCACCGCCGGCATCGCCTCCGGACTCCTGATCCTCAGGCCCCAGGCGGCTTTCGGCTACCAGGCCAACTCCGCCGTGCGCATGGCCCTGCTCGGCTGCGGAGGCCGCGGCACCCACGTCGCAACTTCATTCTCGCAAAACACGGCAGCCCAGGTAGTCGCGCTCGCCGATCTGTTTCCTAATCAGCTTGAAGCCGGCCGCGCCCACTTCGATCAAGTCAATGCAAGCCTGGGCCGCGCCGCAATTGACAGCAAACTCCTCTTCCGCGGCCCACACGCCTTCCAGCAACTAGCCGCCTCCCCCGATGTCGACATGATTCAGATCTCAACGCCACCCTTCTTCCACGTCGAGCATCTTGAGGCCGCCGTGGCCGCCGGCAAGCACGCCTATTGCGAAAAACCAATGGGCATCGACGTAAAGCAAACGAGGCAGGCGCTCGAAATCGCAAAGCGCGTTCGCCCCAACCAAAGTGTGGATGTGGGCTTCCAGTGCCGCAGCGCGCCTCCCATCGCCGCCATCGCGGAAAAAATCAAGGCCGGAGCCCTCGGCAAGATCGCGTCCATCACTGCTTACTACTACGCCCCGGCTTCCAAGGAAAGGGTTTTTCCCGGCGCAGGCCACGACGAGTACCGCCTCCGCAATTGGCTCTGGGACCGCGCGCTCTCAGGCGACATTCTCGTCGAGCAGAATATCCACATCGTCGATCTCTGCAACTGGATTCTTGGTGCGCATCCGCTCAAGGCAACCGCCACTGGCGGCCGCAACATCCTCACCCACGCCGGCGACTGCTGGGACAACTACCAGGTCGACTACCTCTATCCCAACGACGTTCGCGTCTCTTTTGCCTCCAAGCAGTTCGGCGACTACGAGATGTTCGAAGCCGGCCTGCGCCTCTTCGGCTCGGAAGGCGCGGCAACCATTCCATACGCCGGCCAGGTTGAGATCGTCGGTTCGCAGAAGTGGGCCTGGCAAGATGCGTCGGCGGCCCCGTCAGCTACCGGCAAGTTCTCTGCCAGCGGCAATTTCGAAGACAATCTCGCCTTTGCCGACCGCGACAAGGAGCGCACCTTTATTGACAGCATCGTTGTTGGCCCGGTCCACAACCAGATTGCCGCCGGTGTTGAAACCGCGCTGAGTTGCATGATGGGCCGCATGGCCGGCCTTCGCCAGCACGAGGTGACGTGGGAGGAGTTGGAAGCACACGGCGAGACCTACAAACTCGACATGGACCTGGCGCAGTTCGCGTGAGCGGCCTGGTCCGCGAGTGGGAGGTTCGATAGATTGCATCCAAGTGCTTACCGGAGGACAACCAACCTCATGTCCATACCGAGACAGATGCGGATTTGTTGGCTGGCGATTCTCGTCTCGGGGGAATTGATCGGTGGTTGCGGCGGGGGTCTGGTAGCGAAGAACTCGCCAGACTTTTCCTTTTCTGCAAACGTGGCCAGCGTGAGCTTGACTGCCGGAGGAACGGCGCAGCCGGTGACACTCTCAGCAACGGCGCTGAATGGATTCTCCGGGGCTATCAACGTAACGGTCAGTGGGCTGCCGGCGGGTGTGACGGCCTCACCCCCGACGCTGAGCCTTATGCCCGGAACGCCGCAGCAGGTGGGCCTCACCGCATCGGCGGCAGCGCCTTCAAGTTCATCGACCGTCCAGTTTACGAGCACGTCCGGCGTCCTCAGCCACACTGCTTCGGTAACAGTCACAGTGAATGCTGCAGTGACCGGATCGCGCGTGGACGCCGTTACCTACCACGACGACATCGCACGGACGGGCCTGAATCCAAGCGAAACCATTCTGACGCCGGGCAATGTCAACTCGACGAAGTTCGGCTTGTTGATGACTCTCGCGGTGGATGGGAAGGTGGATGGGCAGCCGCTCTATCTCTCGAACCTGACTGCGGGAGCGCAGATGCGCAATGTCGTTTATGCCGTCACGGAGCACGACAGCGTTTATGCGTTCGACGCGGACAGCGGCATGCAAATCTGGAAGACATCGATTCTGGGCGCCAACGAAACGACCAGCGGAGATCACGGGTGCGGACAAATCTCGCCGGAAATCGGCATCACCTCGACCCCGGTGATCGATCGCAATGCCGGTCCCCATGGCACGGTCTTCGTGGTGGGCATGTCGCAGGATCAGGCGAGCGCCTATCATCAGCGGCTTCATGCGCTCGATGCAACCACAGGCGCGGAACTGGCCGGCGGTCCGACTGAGATACACGCCACTTATCCGGGCACGGGCGCCAACAGTTCAGCGGGAAACGTGATCTTCGATCCGGGCCAGTACGCTGAACGTGTCGGGCTGCTGCTGCTGAATGGCGTCATTTACATGGGGTGGACCTCGCATTGCGATCTGCAACCTTATACCGGCTGGCTGATGGGATACAGCGAATCGACTTTGGCGCAGACCAGCGTGCTCAATCTCACGCCGCATGGCAGCGAGGGATCCATCTGGATGGCGGGAACCGGTCTGGCTGCGGATGCCAACGGAAATATCTACTTTCTCGATGCGAACGGAACCTTCGATGCCACGCTGGATGCGAACGGCTTCCCGGCAAACGGCGATTTCGGCAATGCGTTTCTCAAAGTATCAACAGCAGGCGGCACTCTTGCGGTGACCGACTACTTCGAGCCCTACAACACCGTGGCCGAGTCTGCGGGCGACCTCGACCTCGGTTCCGGGGGTGCGCTCCTGCTACCCGATTTGCGCGATGCAACGGGCGCTCTTCGCCACCTCGCGGTGGGTGCGGGAAAGGATCAGAACATCTATGTTGTCGATCGAGACTCGATGGGAAAGTTCAACCCGCAGAACGACAACGCACTCTACCAGCAGATCAACGGAGCGATTGGCGGCGTTTGGTCCATGCCCGCCTATTTCAATAACGCTGTGTATTATGGAGCGGTCGGCGATACGCTCAAAGCCTTCCCCATCGCCAATGCCCGCCTGGCAACGGCCGCAAGTTTCAAGAGCGCCAACACCTTTCCCTACCCTGGAACAACGCCGGCAGTCAGCGCAAACGGAACAGCGAGTGGAATTGTGTGGGCGGTGGAGAATTCTTCGCCGGCGGTGCTTCATGCGTATGACGCAACCAGCCTCGCGGAGTTGTACAACAGCAACCAGGCGGCGAACAGCCGCGACCATTTCGGCAACGGCAACAAATTCATCACGCCGATGGTGGTGAATGGAAAGGTCTACATTGGGACGCCGACCGGAGTCGCCGTTTTCGGATTGCTGCCATGATGCGGAAATGAGCCAACAGAGAACGCCCCACGTTGGCTGTCTTCCTCAATGCCTGATCCCAAATCTGAAGCCGTCAGCGGTAGCCCTCGGGCAATGCCGGACGCACACTTGACGCCGCAGTTGTCTGGGCGGTCACCGGCGTGTTGCCGACGAGCGCGGGCCGCACCTGCACCGCCGGTACACGCGTCCGTGTGCCTGCGGGTGAGCCGCTTTGCTCCGTGCGAGCTGAACTCTGCTTCGCGGTCAAAGGGGTCGCGTCCGGACTGGTGGAAGGTGACTGTGGCGCTACGCTCTCCTGCGGCGGGGGTACGTGAGTTATAGCGGCCGCCGGGGGCGTGGGAATCGAGCTATCGATCGGCCACGGCTCAACAGCGTGAGTGGCGAGGGGAGTGGCGAGATCCATGAGCGCCGCCGAGGCCTCGGGGATCGAGCGATGGGCCGGAGAAGGCTTCTGAATGGACGTGGCGGGCTGCGCAGTCGCCGCAGGCGCCGAAACATGGTGGATCATCGAGTTCGCCGGCTCCGGGGTCGCCGTGTTCGAAGTTGGTGCCGTTGCGATGGCATTTACGGTGTCTACCGCGGCCGGGGTGGGGACTTGCGCTGGTGCAACTTTTAGATCCACGGAGGGGGCATAGTCCGCCTTCTGGAACTGAGGGACCCGCAACCTGTCGAGCCGAAGCACACCCGGCACGCACATGATCACGAATAGCATTGCCGCAGGAACCCATAGCATGACTTCGCCGGCAGACGCCGGACTCAGGAGCGTCAAAAGGTGCCTGGGCTGCAGCCATTGTTTGCGTTCACGGGGCTTCTCTGCCGCAACGTTTCCAGCGAGTGCAATCGGCTCACTTGATTGCGGAGTCAATTCCAGGCTGGCGATTACTTTGGCCACCATGCTGCTGTCTACCTGTTTGCTTTTCAGCGCGCAGCACAAGGTCAGAGCCTTATAGCAAAGGTTGTTGATGGTCCGGGGAGTACCCTGGCTGGCGTCCGCGATTAACTTGAGCGCATATTTTGTAAACAGTGGTTCGCCATTGTAGCCCGCTAGTTTAACCCTGTAGTCGATGTAGCGAACTATCTCTTCCGCCGATAGAGGCTCAATCCGGCAAAGGGTCGAGATGCGCTGGCGCAGTTGTACCAGCGAAGTCTGTAACAACTTATCGGCCAGCTGCGGCTGTCCCGACAGGACAACGTGCATCAGTTTTCCCTGCGACGTTTCGAAGTTCGTGAGCAAGCGAACTCTTTCAAGAACGGCATCGGAAAGATTCTGCGCCTCGTCAATGACGACCACGAATTTCCGCCCTGCCTGAGTCTCCTTAACCAAGGCGTCGCTTAATTGCCTGTGCATTTCGGCGCTGCCTCTTCCGGGAGTGATGCCCAGCTCGCGCAAGATGTAAGTGACAAGTTCCCGCGGTTCGCATTCGGCATCGATATCGAAGAGAAATATACACCGGGTGGACTTTCGAACGCCCTCGAGGAATCGAAACAGGAGCGTCGTTTTCCCCATTCCAGGCGATGCAATCATGGCGGTAAAACCGCGGTTGCTGGCGAAGCCGGACTCCAGCTCTGCCAGCGCCTCCCGATGTGTGCGGCTGAGATAGAGGCATCGCGGATCGGGAGAAACCCCGAAGGGTTCTTCCTGAAATCCGAAGTATTGCAACCACATCACGCTACCCTCCAACCTCCGGCCGTTGAGCTTGCGCAGAGGTCCCCAGAAAGTCTTGCCGACGTGTCCGGCGATCAATTCGTTGGCTCAATCTTATCTGGAATCCTGTTTTTTCCTCTCGACTGCGAACCAACACGGTTACCTCCGATCGCGATCCATCTTGCGTTCGAGGGGTCTGAGCCCACGTGTGTCTCGCAGGGCCTTTGGCGGGGACAAAAGCACGATTTGCCTGTTCTGAGGCGAACTCATGGAGTACGGTGCTCCCTTGACGCCGAATGCCGATCGCATAAATCAAACTGCGAGCGAATCTGCCGACCGATGGCGCTGGCTGGTGAGCGAGGTGATGGGCCCGACGACAACATATAGGCTCGAGTACACCTTTTTCTTTACAGGCCTTTCTTGCTCGCCAGCAATGTGATGCTTGCGGCGCACACCTAACCTAACTAGGAAACACTCGAGAGGTCGATTTGCGAAATACGCTGAAAGAGATTCTACGAAAGACAATTCGGAATCTGGAACAGAGATCGGAAATCAGTTCGGATGATCCTAACCTGGCTGAGATGAAGAAGACTCTCCAGATCATGATCGCTGGGCTTGAGCTTGCAGAATCACCGAAGCAGGAAGGGACTGCAATGGAAGAGCTCTCCTCTGGGGATATGTACGTGACCTGTAATGAGGAGCGGCCTGTTTCGGTTGGCCGCACCATGACTCGCCAGTGCCGTGTCAGTGCCGGAGGCAGGCCGCGCCACAAAAGAGCCTGACCACCGCGCCTGTCGCAGCTGCCAACCGGACGAAGTATCGGCTCGAACGCGGCTTATTGCCAGGTGCGGGTCCGGAGCGCCCGCTGCTTATCAGAAGCGCGTCGTCCTGGGGATGTTCGCACGGGACGACGCGGCCTGGGAATGTCAACTTCGTCAGATATTGGCACAGGCGAGGCAGGCGATGACGGGTGCTGGCCATCGTAATCGTGCAGGAGGCAAATCCGGCTCTTGCACGCCAAACTGCCAGGAGGCTGGTTCCTCAGGATTGCTGTTTACTCAATCGCCGGAGTTGCTCAATATCCAGCACGACAACCGCCTCTCTCCGCGGAAGCACAATCTTCGTTTCGCTCCACTTCGACAGCAGTCGGCTGATCGTGAAAAGGGTCGTCCCGGTCATCTGGGCAAGCTCTTCGCGGCTGAAGGATACTTGCGTCCCTCCGTGCGCGTGGCTCCCGATCTGCCTGGCAAGCCGTAGAAGTGTGCTTGCCAACCGCTGGGCAACTTTCTGAGTGGCCACCTCACGGAATCGCTCTTCGAGGTTAGTCAGCCGGTCGAAAAGGACGGAATTGATGTTCCTTCTGATCTGGGGGGATCTCTCAATCAGTTGTTCCAATCTTTTGAAATCCCAGACCAGTACCGTGCAGTTCGCCATCGCGCGAGCCGAGCAGGTTTGCACACAAGCCATGGAGTCAATGGGCAGTCCTACCGAATCTCCCGGCGCGGCGATCCAGAGCACAGCTTCAAGACCATACGGGCTGAGTTGAGTCAGCTTGATGCTGCCCGTCTGAACCACGATCAGGCGAAGGGATTGCTGTCCCTGCATGAACAGGTGCTCATTGTTTCTAAAATGTTGCGCCTCGGCAGACGACGCAATTTCACAATAATCGCTCGGTGAAAGGCCGGTGAAGAGCGCGGAAGCTGAAAGCATCGCCATGCGCTCGGCTAAGCTGGACTCTCTTGAAGATGCCCCGCGGGCGGATTGGGGGAATGCGAGAACACGTTCTTGGTACATGGACCTCCACATGACCTTCGAGTGGAACTTCACTAGCTGCGCCTCTTGGTTTTTACCTGGGCGCTGTTTCAAATGAAGGCTGCCATTCGCGGGGGGATGCCGCGATATGGATCCATAGGACGAGAGAGAGACTCGGATAATTGGCGCACTCCCTGGAGATTTCATCCACAGAAGTGCCAGATGGTCGAAGCTGCGTTCCCAGTAAGCGCGACAATACACGCATCCGGCGATTGATGCTGTTCAAAAAAGCACACAGTCCTGCAATTTCGCAAATACCTTGTCAGTTCGGATCCTGGATGGCAGGATGCCGGTCACGGTCCCGCAAGAACAGCGAGGCTTCTTGGCGATTCGATAGGTGAGGAATTCGCCAACCGCTGGTTTGCTGTTGGCGCGGAACACGACCCGGCGGTTGAGCGGCGCAAAGGCTCGTTCAAGGCCCGCTGCCAAGCGCGAGTGAGGAGCGCCAAGTTACTTTCTATCGATGGTCTTTCGGAGCGGTGGCGGTGGCGGCAGGCCCGGCGAAAACTTGCTCTCTCACAGCACGAGCGCGGGCACGTTTGACTTGGATGGTTTCTCGACATATTCCCGGATCGGTCTCAGCGTTAGTAACTCCTCCACGACATATCCGGCAGTCGTTCCATCTGAGAAAGTGATAAGCAGGCCGTCGTGGCCGTCCTTATCGACCTTGAGTATGTGTGTTTCTTCAGCCATGGCGGCAACCATACTGCTTTGCGGAACTTCCGGCTGCTCCATATTGCACACTTCCGGCGAGACAACTTCGATAAACGCGGATTTCAGACAAGGCGGCAGGAGCACGGGGTGGTGGGCCGAATGGGCGACGTCGCGTCGCCGCGATTGACCCCGCTCCAGCCAAGAAGCCGGCCCGGCGACTGCACACGGCTGGCGGTGGGAGCCCAGGTACTACCGGTTACCCTTCGGTAACATTTTGATTGGATTTTGGTAACGTTTTCTTTGGGCTCCGGCGAAGTTTTGGTAACATCCGGGCCATGAATGGACCGACTCACATCTGCCACAACTGCCTTAGCCCGATCCACCCAGTCTCGATCGCTCCGGGGACGCGCAGGATGGAAGTGTTTCTGTGGTTTTGCTTCCTCGTTCCCGGCATCCTTTACTCGCTCTGGCGGGCCGGCGAGAGTGAACCTGGCTGCCCTGTGTGCGGCGCCCTGAATCCACACCCGATTGACTCCCCCATCGGGAGAGCGCTCTCTGCAAGGCAGGGCGGGACGTACTCGCCTACGTGCAGGCAGAGCGGGTGAGGAGTGGCTGCCGGGCATGCCGACCGGCAACGCCAAATTCGAGATAAACCTATCCTTGAGAGAGCCTTACCGGAACCGCTTCGACGGTTCGTCGGAGAAGATCTGCCCGTCGCGAATATGAACCACGCGGTGCGCAAACTCCGCAATATCCGGTTCGTGCGTCACCAGCACAATCGTGTTGCCGCCGGCGTGCAGCGTGTCGAACAGCGCCATGATCTCGAGGCCCGTCTTCGAGTCGAGATTTCCTGTAGGCTCGTCGGCCAGAATGATGGAGGGATGGTTCACCAGCGCTCGCGCCACAGCCACGCGCTGGCGCTGTCCGCCGGAGAGTTCGTTCGGCTTGTGGTTCATGCGCGATTCCAGGCCCACATCCTTTAGCGCTTCCTTGGCGCGCGCTATCCGCGCGGCGGCGGGAGTGCCGTTATAGATCAGCGGCAGCTCGACATTATGCAGCGAAGTAGCCCTGGCCAGCAGGTTGAAGGTCTGAAAAACGAAGCCGATCTCCTTGTTGCGAATGCGCGCCAACTGGTCGTCATCGAGTTCGCTGACCAATTGGCCGTTCAGCCAATAACTTCCCTTGGAAGGCGTATCGAGGCAGCCGATCAGATTCATCAAGGTGGACTTGCCGGATCCGGAAGGGCCCATGATGGCAACGTACTCGTTGCGCTTGATGCGGAGCGAGACGCCGCGGAGAGCCTGCACCTGCTGCTCGGAGCCCATGTCGTAGGTGCGCCACAGATCTTCGACGACGATGATGTCGCTCGAGGGCGGGGCCATGGATTGTGCCCGTTCTTCGGTGATTAAGCTGTTCATTGCCATCCGAATCTCATCCTTTGTCCCGGTGTTGCCTTCCCTGCTCCGTCTTCCGCCTGGGCGGGTAGGCGGCCGCCTTCTGTGGCTTTGCTCTCTCGCTCCTTGATTGCCGTTAGCTGCTGCCTCCGGACGGAAGCACTACTTTGACGGTGTCGCGCTTCAACAGCGAGCCGCCTTTCAGGTCGCGCAGCGTTTTGTACGGGCCGGTGACCACTTCCTGTCCCTGGTTCAGGCCTGAGAGCACCTCAATGTCGGTGGCGCCCGTGATGCCGGTGGTTACTGGGGTGAACTTGGCCCGCAGTCTGCCTTTTGGATCTTTGTCGACGACAAAGACGCCCTGCACCGGGTTGGGCTTGACTGGAGCGGTAGACACAGACGCCGCCTGGACATCGCCTTTGCTCTTGATGGCGTCGGATGCCGGATCGTGCATGGTGAGCGCCTGAATGGGCAGCGAAAGCACATTTGGCTTGTGCGCCGTGGTGATCTTCGCGGTGCAGGAAAGTCCGGGGCGCAGCGCTTCGTTGGAATTGTCGAGAGTGACCACGACTTTGAAGTCCTTCGCCTCTTCAGTGCCGGTAGTGGACTGCGAGGTGGCGATGCCTGTAGACCGGAGCAGGGCCTGATCGCCCACCAGCGTCACGTGGCCCTTGTAGGTCTTTCCGGGCAGTGCGTCCACAGTGACTTCGGCGGCCTGGCCGAGTTGGACGTTGACAATGTCCGTCTCGTCCACCTTGACCTCGGCTGTGACCACGCTCATGTCCGCGATGGTCATCAGCGTGGAGCCTTCGGCGTTCTGAATGCCGACCACGACGGTTTCGCCCTCGCGTAGCGGCATGTTGGTGACGATGCCGTTAAAAGGCGCGATAGCGATGGTCTTGTTGAGCAAGTCCTGGTTGGCGCGTAAAGTGGCGACCTGGGTTTGCAGATGCCCGCGCTGCGAGTCGGTCTGGGCCTTGGCCTGGTTAAGCTGTGCCTCGGCCTGGGCCAAGGACGCCACGTCGAGGTCATAAGCAGCCTTTTTGGCGTCAAAATCCTGCTTGGCCATGATGCCGTCCTTCAAGAGCGCCTGAGCGCGGTCCCAGTCCAGCTTCTTTTGCTCGAGGTCGGCCTTGGCGTGCTCGAGATTAGCTTCTGCGGTCTTTTCCGCTGCGACGAAGGAGGCAATGTCGGTTTTGGCGGCGGCGATGGCGGCCACCTGGCCGGAGACAGTGGCCTCCTGCTGCACGCTTTCAACGGTGGCTACTGTTTGGCCCATTTTCACCAGGTCACCCTCCTTGACATAGAAGTGGGTGATGCGGCCAAACGAGGTAGCGCCGACATTTACATAGGTCTTGGGCTTGATCTGGCCGGTTCCGCTCACAACGGTGGACAGGTCCTGACTCACAACAGTGGCTGTCTGCACCTTGGTGTAACCAGACTGCTGCTTGATTACCATGAAGGCAACGAGCCCACCGGCCACCAGTACGGCAAGAATGATCAAGAGAATTTTCTTCATGAAGAATGAGTGCTCCGAATCTCTCTCCAACCAGTGTACGCAATCGCGATGCGTGCAGTTCCAGAGAGCAGACAGGCCCATTCCCGCTGGTTCACGATCATGGGTCTCAGGGCAAAACAGCCCAAGGAAATGGGCAAAGTAGGGGTGCTGTTTCTAGTTGGACGGCCCAACCGGCTGCAAGGTTTCGGCATCTCCCCTTTACCAATGATTTTAACGCCTTTGCGGGTGTTTTTGGGGTTACCTTTGCGGCAAATCCCCGTCAAACCGGCAGCCTAATCCATAAGAGGTGTTGCCCAGCCCTATCAGGACCCGTAAAATAAGGGATCGCAGGAGTTCCTAAGGTAATGACGCTCAACGGTCGCAGTCTTCTTTTCGTGCTCATTGGTTGCGGGATGGTTCTTACCCCCATGGCCGGTATCAAGTCCCTCAAGGCCGCGACGCCCCCGGCCCAGCCCCAGGGACAACAGCCGAGCGGGGCGGCTGCCGGTCAGGATCAGGAGGTTGATCCACTCAAGCGTCAACGGACCGATAAGGAGCGCTACAACTCCCAGAAGGCACTCCGTCAGGAGTTGAAGGGGACATACAAGACCTGGCTGAACCAGGAGGTCCCGTACATCATCACCGACGAAGAGCGGAAAGCTTTCATGAGTCTCAGCAACGACGAAGAGCGCGACGCCTTCATTGAGAACTTCTGGCTGCGCCGCAACCCGAACCCCGATTCACCAGAAAATGAGTATCGCGAGGAGCATTACCGTCGCATCGCGTATGCGAATGAACACTTTGCAGCGGGCAAGCCAGGTTGGAAGACCGACCGCGGCCACATCTACATCGCCTACGGCAAGCCCGACGATATTGATTCCCATCCTTCCGGTGGCACCTACGAGCGGCCCCAGGAAGAGGGCGGCGGCACCACTACCACCTTCCCGTTTGAGGTTTGGCACTACCGATACCTTGAGGGAATAGGCGAGAACGTCGACATCGAGTTTGTAGATAGCTGCCAGTGCGGTGACTACCACTTCACGATCGACCGAAGCGAGAAGGATGCACTGCTGCACGTGCCCGGCGCCGGCCTCACACAATATGAGGAGATGAATCACAAGGACAAGACCGACCGGTTCAAGGGCGGCGGGATTGAAAACCTGGGGAGCGGCCCCGGGGGAGACCAACAGCAAAGCAAGGAGTTCGACCGCATCGAGATGGCGGCAAAGCTCTTCGCACCACCGCCGATCAAGTTCAAGGATCTGGACGCTTTTGTCTCTGAGCACAAGCTGCTTACCGGGCCGGTGTTCCCCTTCGACGTGCGTACCGACTTTGTGAAGGTGACCGAAGGCATGGATATGGTCCCGATCACGATTCAAATGAAGATGCGGGACATCACCTTTGTGACCAAGGACGGGGTGTCAAAAGGTATCGTGAACATTCTGATGAGGGTGACGACCATTACCGGCAAGACCGTGCAGACACAGGAGGATACAGTCGAGGTCGACCAGCCGGAGGAGTTGCTGCAGAAGACGCTTGAAGGTCAAAGAGTTTACTGGAAGGCATTGCCCCTGGTGCCTGGGTTGTACCGTCTGGATATTGCTATCAAGGACGTAAACAACCCGGATCACATAGGGCTCTACGGCCGCGGTATCGACGTACCGATCTACCACGACGAGAAATTGGGAGCGTCGTCCTTGATTCTTGCCGACGAGATGTATCCGGTCTCTTCGCGTCAGATTGGCAGCGGGAACTTCATTATCGGAGGCGACTTCGTCCGCCCGCGTGTGGCCGCGACCACGGTTCCTGCCAGCCCGGTGAAGTTCAAGCGCAATCAGAACCTGAATTTCTGGTTGCAGTTTTACAACCTGGGCATTGACGAGGCCACCAAAAGTAACTCGGCTACGGTTACCTACGAGATCACCGATTCCGCTTCCGGGACCGTGATTTTGCAGAAGCAATTGGAATCCAAGGACCTGGGAGCACACAGCGATCAATTGACAGTGGAGAAAACTCTGCCGATCGCCGGTCTGCCGCCCGGCAAATACAAGGTGACGGTGAAAATAAATGATGCAATTTCGAAACAAGAGATTGCGCAATCGGCACCTTTTGTCGTGGAATAGTAGTTATCCCCGCGCGGGGTTGAGCCGGGCGTAAGATTCGATAACTTGCGCGGGTGTGAATTGATACAAGATTGCCAGGGACGCCGCCAGGTCACACACGAGTGATGAAGCGCAGAGCCCATTTCGCCGGATTTGCGATGTTGATCGCCTTCGGGGCAGCTCCCGTCTGCGGAGCGGCGTCGGTTTCAGGACTTGTGCGCGATTCGGCTGGAGTGCCGCAGATCGGCGCCGAAGTGCAGTTGCTTCGCCCCGACCTGAGCGTGGTGGCCAGCGTTTATACAAACAGCCAGGGCCGCTTCAAAATCGCATCGGTGTTTCCAGGCCGATATGCGTTGAAGGCGATGGGCATGTCGTATTTGCCCTCGTTGCGCGAAGACGTTCGGGTGCGCGCCGGCACGATTGTCAACCTGACGCTGAATACGCTGTACGAAGTAATGCAGTGGCTTCCGGCCGAGCCGCGAACGGGAAACTCCCAACAGGACGACTGGGCCTGGACGCTGCGTTCGGCCGCCAACCGGCCATTGCTTCGCTGGCTGGAAGACGGTCCATTGGTGGTTGTCTCCGACGGCTCAGGATCTGCCCCGAAGTTGAAGGCCCGCTTGATGGCAACTGGCCAGGAGGGTACCTTTGGCGAGAGCGGCGAGCGCTTCTCCGCCTCGGTGGAAGATACACCCTCTGACAGCCGGGAACTGCTGGCGCGCGTGGAATTCGCTCCAAACACCGATGCCGGAATGGAATCCATGCTGGGCTTCCGCCAGGACCTGGGATTTGCCGGTTCGGTTCAGTCGCTGGCGGCAGTCGCCATTCATCCCGAGATTGATGGTGCCGCTGGCGAACAAGGACTGGATGAAGCCGCCATCCGCACCTGGGAGACAATGCATCTGGGTGATGAGTTCGACATAGACGTCGGCTCCACAGAGGTTTTGGGGCGTTTCGCAAGAAATTCCTCCAACACCGTTGTCGCGGCGCTGCCCAACGCTTCAGTTGACTGGCGGGGGGGGAACTCTTCTTTCGGCTACAGGATTGCGACATTCCAGTCCGGACCGATACAAAGCGATGAGACACAGGCGGGAAACTGGTTGCCGGTATTCTCCCTTCGCAATGGTCAACTGGTGATCGAACGCGGAATGCACCAAGAGGTTGGCTGGGAGAGGAAGACCGATGCCTCGGGCATGACGGTCCAAGTCTTTGCAGACAATATTCGGAATCCGGCTATCGAGGCAATGGGGCACTTTGCCGGCATCAATTCCGGTGTTACACCCGTTGACGCGCTTCTCGACAACGCAAGCGGCCTGCTGCATTCTGCCGGACCAAACTTCTCCAGCCAGGGAATTGTGGCCAGCGTTCAGCACCGTTTGCCTGGTGGAAACAACGTCCGACTTAGCTATGCTAACGGCAATGCGCTGGTGATGCCGGTTTGGCCGCGTCCGGCGGAAATGGCGCAGGTGCTAGGCGCAGCCCATCCCCGTCGGGCACAAATGTATTCAATCTCGCTCTCCGGCATCTTGGATGGCACCGGAACTCGCTGGCGGGCGAGTTACCGCTGGCAGCCCGATGATACGGTCACTGAAGTTGCTCCGTTTGCTCTGGAAGCCTCCGAACCTTATCTGAACTTCAAATTGCGCCAACCCATCCATTTGAGCCGTGACGGTTCGGGCGGCTTCGAGGCGCTTCTCGATGTTCGGAACATGTTGGCCGAGGGTTATCGTCCCTTTATTCTGAGCGATGGTTCTCTGCTGATCTTCGCTCAGGACCAGCGCTGCATTCGCGGCGGCCTGGCATTTACCTTCTGATAATCGCGAACCTAAATTCCAACTTCCAGCCTGCAAAATCTTCCCCCACCATATTCCGTCCACGAGACATCTCGGTAGTAGCTCCGATTGTCTTTTTGCGTGGCGATGCGGGACATTCACCCGAAAGTGTAAAGTGAGAGTGAAACTCGTCGCTTTGGCAGAGCGGCTTGGAGAAAATATGATGAGTGTGCACGAGATAAGCCGTCGCACGGCGTTAAAGACGAGCCTGGCCGCAACAGCCTTGACATCGTTGTCGGGATTATTGAAGGGGGAAGAGGTGAGCGCAAGGAAGAAGAGAATCAAGCAGTCGGTTTGCCGGTGGTGTTATCAAAAAACTCCGTTGGAGGAATTATGCGCATCGGCGGCGCAGATTGGACTGGACGGCGTGGATCTGCTTCAGCCGGATGAGTACGAAATCCCGCGGCGCCACGGGCTCATCTGCACTATGGGGTATGCGGGCGGCGGAGAGATTGCAGAGGCCATGAATCGGACGGAGCATCACGCAGCCATCGAAGCGTCCCTGCGCACGAATATTCCTCTGGCGGCAAAGGCAGGACTGCCCAACGTGATTACCTTCTCGGGAAACCGGCGCGGCATGAGTGACGATGAAGGCGCGCGCAATACCATCATCGGGCTGAACCGCGTGAAGAAAATCGCAGAAGACAACGGAGTCACAATTTGCCTGGAGTTACTCAACAGCAAGGTGAACCACCCGGACTACATGGCGGACCACACCGAGTGGGGCGTGCGCGTGATGGAAGCAGTGAATTCCCCGAACGTCAAGCTGCTCTACGACATCTATCACATGCAGATTATGGAAGGAGACCTGATTGCGACCATTCGCAAGAACATCGCGTGGATCGGTCACTTTCACACCGGCGGGGTGCCTGGCCGGCACGAGCTTGACTCGACGCAGGAGGTACAATGGGACGGCGTGATGCGCGCAATTGCAGCGACAGACTTCAAGGGATATGTGGCGCATGAGTTTCTGCCGTTGCATGATCCAATGACCAGCCTGCGCGCTGCGGCCGATTTATGCGATGTGTAAGTCACGCGGGGACCGAAGCGGAACTTGACTAAGTAGAGGGTTTGCGAAGCAATGAAGTCACTACTTCTTTCTGAATACAGCCACCTTGAAATAGCGGATATTCCTCTTCCGGCCGCGGGGCCAGACGAGGTGTTAGTGCGCGTGGAAGCCTGTGGTATCTGCGGAAGCGATGTACACGGTTTCGATGGCTCCACGGGGCGCCGAATTCCGCCGATCGTGATGGGACATGAGGCTGCAGGGACCGTAGAGGCGATTGGCGCCAACGTGAAGAACTACGCTAAGGGTGACCGCGTCACCTTTGACTCAACGGTCTACTGCGGTGAATGTGAGTATTGCGTGCGCGGCCAAATCAACCTTTGCAATAACCGCGAGGTTATTGGGGTTTCGTGTGGCGATTACCGGCGCCACGGGGCCTTTGCGGAGTATGTTGTGGTGCCGGAGCGGATCATGTACCCGCTGCCTGACAACTTCTCGTTCAACGAAGCGGCAATGCTTGAGGCGGTGTCAGTGGCGCTGCATGGGGTGAAGGTGTCGCCGGTGGTTGGCGGTGAAACGGCGCTGGTAATTGGCGCAGGCATGATCGGATTGCTCACGCTGCAGGCTGCGCGAGCGGCGGGTTGCGCGCGCGTGTTTATCGCGGACGTAGATGCTACACGCTTGAAGCTGGCCAAGCAGGTTGGGGCAGACGAAGCGTTGCATTGCTCCGGCGCGGAGTTGGTGGCGGAGGTGATGCGGCTGACCGACGGTCGGGGCGTGGACATTGCCCTTGAAGCGGTTGGAAGGAATGAGACTGTGGCAGGAGCAATCGACTGCACACGCAAGGGCGGAACGGTGACACTGATTGGAAATATCATGCCCGAGGTGACGCTGCCGCTGCAGAAAGTGGTGGTGCGGCAATTGCGGCTGCAAGGATCGTGCGCTTCGTCCGGCGAGTATCCGGAGGCGATTGAATTCATCGCGAGCGGGAAGATCCAGGTGAAGCCGTTGATCACGGCGGTGGCCAGCCTTGAAGATGGACCGCGTTGGTTTGAGCGGCTGCATTCGCGCGAGCCGAATCTCATGAAGATAATTTTGACGCCGAGGATGTAATGAACGACGGACTTTTCGATCTTAGTGGGCAGGTTGCCATCGTGACAGGAACCAGCCGGGGGCTGGGGCAGTATTTTGCAAGGGCGCTGGCAAGAGCCGGGGCGGATTTAGTGCTGACGAGCCGCACGCGCGAGTCGCTCGCGCCGTTTGAGGCGGAGATCAAAGCGCTGGGACGGCGTGCGGTTTCGCTTGAGCTCGATGTACGCAACCAGGAATCCATAGAGAAGATGGCTGCGCAGGCTGAGGCTGCCTTCGGCCAGATTCATATCCTGGTAAATAATGCCGGATGCAATATACGCAAGCCCGCACTCGATGTGAAATGGGAAGATTGGAACACGATTCTCGATACCAATCTGCGCGGAACCTTTTTTGTGGCACAGGCCGTGGCGAGACGGATGATTGCCAGGGGATACGGACGCATCGTGAATATCGGCTCGGTAACGAGCGTTGCGGGCTATGCGGGACTCGCGCCCTATGGCGCCAGCCGCGGAGGCATAAGACAGATGACGATGAGCCTCGCCGCCGATTGGGGCAAGCACGGAGTGACCGTAAACTGCCTGGCGCCGGGCTGGTTCCGGACCGAGCAAAACAAGATTCTCTACGAGGATCGGGAGTGGGTTGACTACCTGACGGAACGCATTCCCTTGCAGCGACCGGGCAAGCCGACCGACCTGGACGGAGCAGTCGTATTTCTGGCCTCTGAAGCCAGTTGCTATATGACCGGGCAGACTCTGCTTGTGGACGGCGGTATCTCGACGGGCGCCTTGCGAGCGCTGCCCAGCAAGAAATGAAAACGAACCGCGCCTGCGATATTTTTCACCTCCGCCGGCTTAAGCAAACAAGGACGAATTGAAATGATAAGTTGCAGATTGAGCATAACTGCGATTTTGTGTGTTGCGTGTTTGGCAAGTTATAAAGTGTCAGCGCAAACGGCGGCGCCTTCTTCTCAAGCCACTCCCTTTTCCCGGGATACATTGATGCGTGGGTTTCAAGATCCGCCGAATGGCGCCAGGCCACGCGTCTGGTGGCATTGGATGAACGGCAATATCGCTCCTGAAGGAATCAAGCTGGATCTGGAATGGATGCATTCAGTAGGTCTGGGTGGGGTCACAATCTTTGAAGGCGCAATCTCCACTCCGCAAGTGGTGCCGCATCGGCTTATCTACATGACGCCGGAGTGGAAGCGGGCTTTCAGTTATGCTGTGACGACCGCGAAAAGCATGGGGATGGAAGTGGCAATTGCCAGTTCGCCCGGATGGAGCGAGACCGGCGGTCCCTGGGTTCCAGCGCCACAAGGAATGAAGAAGATGGTTTGGAGTGCGACGCGCGTCGAGGGTGGGCAGGCCTTCGTTCGAGCGCTTCCTCATCCGCCGGAGGTCGATGGAACCTTTCAAAACTTCAGTGTGCAGGGCAGGCGCAGCGCCGATGGCAGAGTTGCCGAGGTTCCTCAGTTCTACGCGGATGCCGCGGTAATAGCTTACCGGATTCCAAACGGAGACAAGACTCAGACAGAGTTGAATCCGCAGGTAACTTCAAGCGGCGGCACGCCCAATGTTCCGGCCTTATCCGATGGGGATGTAAATACAATTGCACTTGAATTGCCGGCAGGCGCGGGGGGAAGCGAGGCGTGGGTCAGGTTCGATTACGGACATCCGCAAACGATCCAAGCCATCACGCTCGCCTCGCTCGACGACATGATCAGCGTCTTCGACCACGAGAGCGTCGATGTTCTGCCGCGGATTGAGGCCAGCGACGACGGCACGAATTTCCGCAAGATTGCGGATATCCCACCGAGCAGCGTGCCCGAGCGCACGGTCGCGTTCGATGCGGCTACCGCGCGTTATTTTCGGCTTGTGTTTACGACGCCGGCTTCGGTCAAGCCTGCAGGCAATCATCGGATAACCGAGCTGGTGCTGAGCACCGGAGCGCGCGTGAATGAGTTCGAGAAGCGCGCCGGCTACGCGAACGCACGCGACTTTTATGCCATTCACGACCCGGATGTGGCGCCGGAATTCATTGTGCCGCTGGCGGATGTTATCGATCTTGCCGGCAAGATGAAGCCGGATGGAACACTGGACTGGACACCGCCGGCGGGTAAGTGGATGGTTTTGCGGATAGGTTACTCACTTACAGGACATGAAAACGGACCGGCGCCCCTCGAGGCAACTGGACTGGAAGTAGATAAGCTTAACCGCGAGTATGTGAAGAATTATCTGGATGAGTATCTGAAGATGTACTCCGATACCGTAGGCCCGGACAAGATGGGCAAGGATGGAATCTCATTTCTCTTGACGGACAGCATTGAGGTGGGTCCGCAAAACTGGACCGACAATATGCTGGACGAATTCCAGAAGCGGCGCGGCTACGATGCGCGTCGGTGGCTGCCGGCGCTGACCGGAGTTGTGATCAAGAATGTAGCGGACACCGACCGATTTCTCTGGGATTTCCGGCGCACCATTGGGCAACTAATTGCCGAGAACCACTACGGCGAGATATCCGACGACTTACACACGCATGGAATGAGTTACTACGGCGAGGCGCTGGAGTTTCATCGCCCCTCGCTGGGCGACGATATGGAAATGCGCAGCAAGACGGATGTTCCCATGGGGGCGATGTGGACCTATGAGGAGCCTGGGGATACTACCCAACGCACTCCCGATTACATGGCCGACCTTCGCGGAGCGGCGTCAGTCGCGCATATCTATGGGCAGAACCTGGTAGGCGCCGAGTCGATGACTTCACGCGGCCCGGCCTGGTCCTTCTCGCCGAACAAACTCAAGAAGATTGCCGATCTGGAGTTTGCGCTGGGCGTGAACCGGTTCGAGATTCACGAGTCCTCACATCAGCCGTTGGCTGACATGGCGCCAGGTCTGACGCTGGGGCCGTATGGGCTGTGGTTCAACCGCAATCAGACATGGGCAGGTGAGGCGGAACCATGGGTAGACTATCTGGCTCGCTGCTCGTTTCTGTTGCAGCAAGGTCACTTCTATGGCGATGTCGCCTACTTCTATGGTGAGGAAGGGCCATTGACAGCGGTCTTCGGCTGGAAGAGTCAGCATGATGCGCCAGAAGGCTATGGATTCGACTTCGTCAACAGCGATGTTGTCCTGCATCATCTTTCTGTGGAGGATGGAAGGCTTGTAACTCCCGGCGGTACGAGTTATCGGATTCTCTACCTTGGCGGGCGGAGCCAGCGCATGACTCTGCCGGTGCTGCAACAGCTTGCCAGTTTGGTCAAGCAGGGCGCAGTGATCGTTGGCAATAAGCCCACCGATTCGCCGAGCCTTGCCGATGACGAGAACGTGTTTCGCAAACTCGCCGATCAGTTATGGGGCGCTGGAGGATGGGGAAAAGAGTTGCCGGGCAAGTTGACCTCGCGACACGTCGCCTATCGCAAATTTGGAAAGGGAAGAGTTTACTCGGGTATAACGGCGAACGAAGTGCTTGCGGATCTTGGGACATCGCAGGACTTTGAATACACGAAGCCGGAGTCCGATACGGCACTGATGTTCCTGCATCGAAAGCTTGACGATGGGGACATCTATTTTGTGGACAACCGCAACGACCGCGCAGAGACAGTCGACGCGATGTTCCGCGTGGAGGCCAGGACGCCTGAGCTGTGGGATGCAGCCACCGGTGAGTCGAAGCCGGTCTCCTATAGGATCGCGGATGGACGTACCACAATCCCGCTTCATCTTGATCCCTATGGATCGGTGTTTGTTGTGTTCCGCAAATCTGCCAAGACAGCGTCGCTTGAATTGCCAACGTCGCTGGAATCTCAGGTTGCGGGCCTGGAAGACGCGCTTAATGCGAATTGGAGTGTGAGCTTCCAACCCGGCAGAGGCGCGCCTGAGATAGTGGCGTTCGATCATCTGACTTCCTGGAGCGATAGCTCAATCGATGGCGTGAAGTATTTTTCGGGCACGGCTACTTATTCGAAAACAGTACAAATCCCGGAAGGCGCCCTTGCGCCGGGCGCGCATCTCTGGCTTGATCTTGGCAATGTCAGAGACGTGGCGAATGTGGCAGTCAACGGCAAGTACCTGGGCATTCTGTGGAAGACGCCATTCAGAGTGGATGTCACTGGAGCTCTTAAGCCGGGAAGCAATCAGATACTTATTGGGATAACGAACCTCTGGGTGAACCGGCTGATTGGCGATCAGCAGTTTTATGCGGTGAAGAAGTACACGTTCACCGACTTCGCGCCGTACAAAGCGGATTCACCGCTGCTGCCGTCAGGTCTGCTGGGGCCGGTGCGGATAATGTCGGTCGCGCAGCAGTAACTCTACAGAAAATAGGAAGCCTCATCCAGGGGGAGCCCTTGCTCGGACGAGACAGGGAACAATCGATAGGCCTTCGCGCTTGCGGTTGCATAAATGGACCTTCCACACTTTTGCATGCATTGTTCTGGAATGAAGAAGGTTGTCTGCTCTCTTACGGCAATTCAATAGGTCAATCGGTGAAGGACGGGGATTGGCCGGCGGAAAAAATAGCTTGCAAATCGCAAGGGGAATCGGGAAGAATCGCAGCACGGCGTTCCCCATTGACCGGGCTGCCGAGCCCGGGACGCCGGACCAAAAAAGGAGAGCGGGAATGAGCAGTGTACGTGTGCTGGTGGGGACGCGGAAGGGCGCGTTCATCCTGAATTCAGATGGGAAGCGGAACGATTGGACGGTGAGCGGGCCGTTCTTTGCGGGGTGGGAGATCTACCACCTGAAGGGATCAACCGTGGACCCGAACCGGTTGTATGCGTCGCAGTCGAGCAGTTGGTCAGGGCAGGTTGTGCAGCGCTCGGACGACGGCGGAGTGACGTGGAATCCGGTGGGCAACAAGTTTGCGTATGCCGGCGTGCCGGGGACGCACCAGTGGTACGACGGGACGCCGCATCCCTGGGAGTTCAAGCGCGTGTGGCACATGGAGCCATCGCTGACCGATGCGGATACGGTATATGCGGGAGTGGAAGATGCGGCGCTGTTCAAGTCATCGGACGGTGGCGCGACGTGGGAAGAGTTGAAGGGACTGCGCGAGCACGGGACAGGACCGCACTGGCAGCCTGGAGCGGGCGGACTGTGCCTGCATACCGTGATTCTGGACCCCAGTAATGCGAAGCGCATGTATATCGCCATCTCCGCGGCTGGAGCGTTCAGAACCGATGACGGCGGCGAGACGTGGAAGCCGATCAACAAGGGGCTGGTATCGAAATACATACCCGACCCGATGGCGGAGGTGGGCCACTGCGTTCACCATGTTGCGATGAACCCATCGCGGCCGGATGTGCTGTTCATGCAGAAGCACTGGGATGTGATGCGCAGCGATAACGCGGGCGATAGCTGGCATGAGGTGAGCGGGAATCTGCCTACAGATTTTGGATTCGTGATCGACGTGCACGCACATGAGCCGGAGACGGTGTTCGTGGTGCCGATCAAGAGCGACGCAGAACATTTTGTGCCGGAAGGGAAGCTGCGCGTGTTTCGCAGCAAGACTGGCGGCAACGAGTGGGAGGCGCTTGAAAAAGGCTTGCCGCAGAAGGACTGCTACGTGAATGTACTTCGCGACGCGATGGCGGTGGACTCACTGGAAAAGTGCGGCGTTTACTTCGGGACCAGCGGCGGACAGGTATACGCATCGGCGGATGCGGGCGACAACTGGGCACCGATTGTGAGGGATCTGCCGGGCGTGCTCTCGGTCGAGGTGCAGACGCTGAAATGACCGCAGGCGGCGAATGCGTGAGCAGTTCGGAAATTCGAGTGGCGCTGCCACATCATCTGCGGACGCTTGCCAAGATCGAGGGCGCGGAGGTGAGGCTGGAAGTGGCGGCGCCGGTGACGGTGCAGCGGATTCTGGACGCGCTGGAGCTTCGCTATCCGATGCTGGCCGGGACGATTCGCGAACATGGGACAGGGAAGCGGCGAGCGTACATGCGCATCTTCGCGTGCGAAGAGGATTGGTCGCATGAACCGATGGATGCGGCGCTGCCGGAGGCGGTGGCCGCGGGGCGGGAGCCGCTGCTGATTCTTGGGGCGATTGCGGGGGGATGGGAAAGCCAGTGAACAGTGGACAGTGAACAATGCACAGCGAAAGGCTGCGCGCTTGCGCGGGTGTGGTATCAGTGGACTATGGGTGTCTGCTGAATGAGCGTTCTTTCTTTCTCGCTGGCACTTTTTGTGACTTCGCTGCTGGCGGGGTTTCTGGGGGCAATGACGGGGCTGGGCGGGGGCGTGGTGATTGTCCCAGCGCTTTGCCTGCTGTTCAAAGTGGACCTTCACTATGCGCTGGGAGCCTCGCTGATCTCAGTGATTGCCACGTCGTCAGGGGCGGCGGCGGCTTACGTGCGCGAGGGGTTCTCGAATATTCGCATCGGCATGTTTCTTGAAGTGGCCACCACGCTCGGCGCTCTGCTGGGCGCCTATCTCACGGCAAAAGTTTCGGGGAACTGGATCGGCGTGATCTTCGGGCTGGTGCTGCTGTATTCGGCGTGGACGTCGGTACACAAGCTCAACGACGTGCCGAGGAACAGCAAGACCGATCCGCTGGCGCTGCGCCTGAACCTGAGAGGCAGCTACCCGGTGGACGGCGGCAGGCAAGAGTATGTTGCCGAACATGTGCCGGCGGCCTTCGGCATCATGTTCGGAGCGGGAACGCTGTCGGGGCTGCTGGGAATCGGATCGGGAGCGGTGAAGGTTCTGGCGATGGATGAGGCGATGAAACTGCCCTTCAAGGTTTCCACGACCACGAGCAACTTCATGATCGGCGTGACGGCGGCGGCCAGCGCGGGCATTTATCTGAGCCGCGGGTACATTCTTCCGGCGTTGGCGATGCCGGTGGTGCTGGGGGTTCTTGCGGGATCGCTGATCGGGGCGCGCACGCTGGCGGATACACAGGTGAAGACGATCCGGGTTGCGTTTGTGGTGGTGATTGTGGCGCTTGGCCTGGAGATGATCTTCAACGGCATGACGGGGAGGCTGTGAATGCGGCAAGACAAAGAGCGCGGCCTTGAGATGGCGATGGGGCGGATGCTGCAGATCGGGGCGGCCGTGTCGGCGCTGGTGGTGCTGGCTGGAGGGGTCTTGTATTTATGGCAGTACGGCGGTTCGAGGCCGGACTACCAGCACTTTCAAGGTGCTCCGGCGGCGCTTGAGACGGTGAGAGGCATCGTGGGCGGGGCGATGCACATGGATGCGCGCAGCGTGATTGGGCTTGGGATTCTGCTGTTGATTGCGACGCCGATTTGCAGGGTGATCTTCGGGGTGGTGGGGTTCGCGGTGATGCGGGACCGGTTCTATACGCTGGTCAGTGCGCTTGTGCTGGTTATTTTGTTGTACAGCTTTGTTGCCAAGAGATGAGGGGAATTCGAGGTCTTCCGCCGCGGCGGAGGAGACCTGTGGCACCCGGGAAAATTCTAAACAGACCGTGGGGCGGAGGTTTTTGCTCTCCCACCCTTGCGTCAGAAGAAAGACGCAAGGATGGGGCACCCTCAGTGTTTTGGTTTGGATTTGTGTTCAAAAACTGAAAGAGTTGGGCACCCGCATTTGGACTGAGAAGGGGGGCTCAGATCTGGAAGACGGGGATTCCTCCCCACGGACCAAGAGCGGCACATGGTGACTCCTGAGCTGGGACAAGCAGTTCGCAGTTCAGGTCTTGGATGAGCTCTGGACTACTCCCAGGGGCTTTCGTGCGCGGTGGTGTGGCGGCCTTCGAAGGCGTGCATGCGATCTCGATTGTAGGCGCGCCATTCGGCGATCCCGGAGAAGGAGCTTTGACGGGAGGTGTCGCGGTCCCACTGGTCCTGGTCGAAGTTCGAGTAGAAGTAGTTGAGGAACGGAGGAGTTCTTCTTCTTCTGCGGATGTCAAGGATAGCGGCCACTGCTAGGATGCCAACGAAGACAAAGGCAACGATTGCGACAAAGAACTGGAGGTTCGACAGATGGGGTTGCATGACGATCTCCTGAACTTGAGATTTTTGCGGCTGCCATAAGGGGACGGCCGGGCCACAAAGGGGGAGCAACAGAAGTATGATCCGAATTCGAGTGGAAAAGCTGTAAGAAACTTGTCAATTCATAAAATCAGGAATCAAGACCCTAATAGGGCCGGAAGTCCCTATCGCGTCTTTGCCTGAACGGAGTTAGGCGATGACGGCAATCTGCCGCCCTGTCTGCTTGGAAACTCCAAAACGAGGACACCGTCAAAGCCGGGCACACCCACCATGGAGCAGCGCCCGACCGGTTTGATTTTTGAATATGCGGAACGCCCGGTATTCATGAGGTGCTTGAACATCCCGTTGAATTGAAATTGCATAGCATTCTCCTGTCCTTTGGGTCCCTGCCGTTGAAGGTAAGCAGCAGGACTCAAGAGGAATATGGATCGAGGAGAATGCGGATGACTAGCCCGAATTGCTCAGCGTATACGGGCTCTGAATTTGTCCCAATCGCGGTCTGGCAGGTTGCTTCCGCGGGATTCGTAACCATTCACGCGGACTCGACTGTGGGCGGTCCAATCGTCCGATTCAGTAAGGAAGTCCTGCTGGGGATGGTCCCGATCGAAATCTGACCGGAGGTAATCGAGGAACGGCGGGATCTTTCTGCGATAACGGCCAATTCGCGAAGCCAAGGTGAGAGAAACGAGAAAACCGGCGACGACGAGGGCAATCGCGGACGAGAGAAACTCAAGATAGGTCAGATGAAGGTGCATAGCAAGCTCCTATTCATTGGATTTTTGCCCGGCCTGGGGGGAGGGCACCTGCACAACGATCTTGGCAGAAGTATGCACCTGCAGGCGCGGGAAGGCTGTTCAAAACTGCACATGTGTTGAGGCAAAATTTTGGTCTGGGATGGGAAAGGGGGTCTTAGAGCCTGTTATGAACTTTCGCGCGGGCGGCGCTGGGGGCCAATTTTTCCGAGTTCAAGAAGTGAGGAGCGAGGCAGACCGGGCGTCTGTTAGCGACGAGGAAACGCAGAAATCGGGAAAATTGGCCCCAGCCCTATGGGTTGCGGCGAAAATCGGGCCATACTTCGTTGTCGTCCTTGCCTTGGAATCACCAAAGTCTTCGTCCTCCGCCTTGTCTGGCCCGATTTTCGCTCGCAACGCCACCCACGGGAAAGTTCATAACAGGCTCTAGTGCTCGTCCTTGCCGGGACGCAGCATGAGGTCTTTGATGGCCTCGCGAGGATCTTTCCCTTCGTCGAGGATGAGCTCCATCTGTTCGGTGATGGGCATTTCAATATTGTGCTTGCGGGCCAGGCCGAGGGCGGCGCGCGTGGTGAGGACGCCCTCAGCGACTTTACCGCCGAGCGAGGCAAGGATTTCAGGGAGTTTGCGGCCCTGGCCCAAGGCCAGTCCGACCGTACGGTTACGGCTGAGGGAGCCGGTGCAGGTAAGAACCAGGTCGCCTGTGCCGGAGAGGCCGGCAAGGGTTTCGCGGCGGCCTCCGCAGGCTACGGCGAGGCGGGTGATTTCGGCGATGCCGCGCGTCATGAGGGCAGCGGCAGAATTGTAGCCGAGGCCGACTCCGGCAGCTACTCCGGCCGCAATAGCGACGACATTTTTGAGAGCGCCGCCGAGCTCGACGCCGGTGACGTCAGTGGTGGTGTAGAGGCGGAGGGTCTCAGAGGAGAACTCGTTCTGTATGCGCGTGGCGATGGCGGGGTCATGAAAGGCAACGGTGACCGCGGTTGGCTGGCCCTGGGCAACCTCAATGGCGAAGCTGGGACCGGAAAAGGCACCGACGGAAAAAGGCTGGTCGATCCAGGATCGGGGCGCGGGTGCGAACCCCGAAGAACTGACTTCAGGGACTCCCGTTTCGACAAAAACTTCCAGATTTGTGTCGGGGTTCGGGCGGCTACCGTCGGAACCAAGGCCCTCGTCTGCCGATTCTCCAAGGCAGGCTGCGATGACCTCGGTCATACGCAGGAAGGTTCGGTCTTCAACGCCCTTGGTGGCGGAGACGACGACCTGGCCTGAGCGCATGTGTGGGCGGAGACGGGCGAGGGTGGGGCGGAGGAACTCGGAGGGGATGACGGAGACGACGATTTCCGCATCGGATACGGCGGATTCCTTGGCGGTGACGGCGATGTCCGCGGGGAGAGGAAAGCCGGGAAGAAAGAGTGTGTTTTCGCGGGCGTCGGAGATCTGGCGAGCTTCTTCGACGCTGTAGGACCAGAGGGTAACCTGGTGGCCTCCGCGGCGGCTGAGAGAGAGCGCGATGGCGGTTCCCCAGGCACCGGAACCCAAGATGGCGATGTGGCTCATGCGATTTTTTCGGCTCCGAAGCGGGATTCCGTCCCCGCGAGCAGGCGGCGGACGTTCTGGTGGTGCTTGACGATGATGAGCAGCGGGACGGCGAACTGGACAGCGAAGAAGAACGGGGTCGGATGCGGGCCCGTTGCCTGCATCCGATCGAAGAACCAAGCGAAGACAGGGAAGCAGGCTGCTCCGAGGATCGAAGCCAACGAGACATAGCGGCTGATAAACAGGACGATGAAGAATACGGAGATGGCGGCCAACGCGGCCCAGGGCGCTGCGACAAGGAAGACGCCGAAGCCAGTGGCGACGCCCTTGCCTCCGCGGAAGCGAAGCCACACGGGGAACATGTGGCCGAGGACACAGAAAAAAGCGGCGAGTGCCTGGGCGGAACGTAGTGGGAAGGTAGGAAGAAGGAGCGCGCCGAGAAATCCGCCCAGCCAGACCGCCGAGCAGCCTTTGAGCGTGTCGAGCAGAAAAGTGGCCGCGCCCAGGCCTTTGCCGCCTGAGCGGAGAACGTTGGTGGCGCCGATGTTGCCGCTGCCGACCGAACGGATGTCCTGATGGCGGAACAGACGCACCAGGAGGTATCCGGTGGGGATGGACCCGAGCAGGTAGGCTGCGGCCGCGATCAGAACGATTCCGAGGAGCATGACGATTGAGAGTTTAGCAGGTGGAGGGAGAAAGCAAAGAACAGCGAGTAGAGAATGGGGGACCAGGGACAGAGCCGCTGGGGCTAAAGCTGGGTGATGGCGAGACGGGCGGATCGGACTTCGGCGGCCAGCACCTGCAGAACTTTGACGAGCAGGGGCACTTCGGATTGCATGAGGGCGTTAAAGTCGCTGCGGGCAATGAAGCTGACCCGAGCGCCGCGCCTGGCGATGGCGGTGAGCGAGTAGGGCTGATTGCCGATGAGGCCCGGCAACCCGAGCAGGGAACCTGCGGTCGCACGAATGGCCAGGAGGGATTTGCCGTTGTCCGCGTTCATGGAGATATTGGCTTCTCCCGAGAGCAGGATGTACAGGCCAATCGGGGGGTCTCCTTGACGGAAGAGAACGCGCTCCTCGTCACAAGGAATGGGGGTGGCGCGATTTTCGAGCGCATAAACGAGTTCGGGATCGGCGAGGAATGCTGACGGATCGAGATGCACGTACGGTCTCCGGACGTTCTGACGAGGTATGTGAGGGCCAGGGAGGTTCTTGCGGCCTGATAATGCATCCTTTCACCGATCAGATGTCGTTTTATGTGATGTACATCACCTATTTCTGGCTAACGCCTATGATTCTTGAAAACGCATGAGTTACGGCTGAGTATGCGGGGGTCGCGACGGGGCCGTTATGGAGAAGCCAGGCCTACGGCTTTCCGACCTGCTGGCGGGTCAACTCGGTTTGGAAGGCCTGGGCGCGGTCGGCGAGGTAGGCCTTGTAGCCGGCAGGATCGATGAAGGCGTCCCGGTCTCCCGCCTTCCAGCGGGGGTATTTGGCGGTTAGCCCGAAGTAGGCGCCGTGGGCGCCAAGGAAAATGTCGCAGGGCAGGGAGTTGAGGACCTGAAAGCCGTGCTTGTAGTCCTCGGCAATGCGCGGATAGGGCTTGTTCCCGACAAGTTTGTAGCCGGGGTTGACGTTGGGGCTGCCGACGATGACTACGTGGAGCTTCCGGCCGCCCTGACTTTCGTCGAGGGTCCAGGTGGTGGTTCCCCTGGTGTGGCCGGGTGTGAGGTGGGCGGTGAGGACCGAGCCGCCGAGACGCACTGTGCCGCCGTCATGCAGGATGCGATCGACATGCGCCGGAGGATAGAGCATGTCAGGCTGCGCGCCGTATTGGAAGTCGGTCTTGCCGCCGGACTCGACCACCGAGACATCGGCGTCCATGACGTAGTATTTGGCGCCAGTAAGGCGCTTGACGCGGGCGCTGCCGGCGCAGTGGTCGTAGTGGGCGTGGCTGATGAGCAGGATCTTGACGTCACGGAAATGGAAGCCGAGAGTCTCGATGCTCTGCCTGATCAGGGGCACGCTGGACTCAAGGCTGCTGTTGATGAGGATGTTGCCCTGCGGCGTGACGATGAGATAAGAGGCGAGGTCTTCGCTGCCTACGTAATAGAGGTTGCCGGCGATGCGGAAGGGCGGGAAGGGCCTGGTCCAGGCGGGGTTGGGGGCGGCGAGGAGGTGGAGCGAGGAAACCAGGAGCGGGAGAAGCAGAACCTGTTTTGACCAGGAGGACCGTGCTTTGCGATCCCGCCCTAGCCGCAAAAACAAAGACACGGCGAGGATGGGGCGCCCAATTGGCCTGCTTGAACTCACTTGCCCTCCGGAGTTGTCCAATGGTTTTTGAAGGCTTCGATGGCGCGTTCGAGGTGAACGCCGCGTGAGCCTTTGATGAGCACGACATCGCCTGGACGGAGATTGTGGATGAGCCAGCGGCCCGCGGCTTCAGCGTCGGGCAAAAACAGCGCGGCGACACCGCCGGAGCATGCGGCGGCGGCGAGGTGTTTGGCGTTGCCCTGGACGCCTGCGACGAGGTCGAGTCCAGCCTCGGCAGCGGTGAGGCCGCAGGCCGCGTGAAGGTCGGGGCCAAATTCGCCCTGTTCCAGCATTTCGCCGGCTACGAGGATGCGGCGGCCTGTGGCGGGGCGTGCGGCCAGGGTGCGAATCATGGAGCGCAACGCCTCGGGGTTGGAGTTGTAGCTGTCATTGAGAATGGTGGCGCCGGCGATCTCAAATACTTCGCCGCGCTTGTCTCCGGCCGTGAGCGTCTGGAGCGCGGCCACGGCGGAATCCAGATCGACGCCGGCTTCCAGGGCGGCGGCGAGTCCGGCCATGGCGTTCGTGGCATTATGCGCGCCCAACAGGCGCAGAGTAAACGTGCCTTCGCGGTCGCCGGCGCGGTAATGCACGTGCAGTCCGGAGAGGTCTTCCGCGACAGAGAGAATCTGGGGATCGGCGCAGGGGCCTTCGCCGAAGTAAACAACGCGGCCAGGAAAATCGCGGCCAAACTGCGAGACATAGGGGTCGCAGCAATTGAGAAAGGCGACGCCGTTGGTAGGCAGCGCGGCCACCAGCTCAAACTTGGCGCGCGCGATGCCCGCCTGGCCTTCGGCGAAGTTTTCAATATGCGCAGTGCCGACGTTGGTGACCACGCCCCAGTCGGGGGTGGCGATGCGGGCCAGCGCGGCAATTTCGCCGCTATGGTTCATGCCCATTTCGACGACGGCGATTTCATGCTCGGGTTCGAGGCGCAGTAGTTGCAAAGGAAGGCCGAAGGAGTTGTTGAGATTGCCCTGCGACTTGAGCACGCGGAACTTTGCGGCGAGAGCTGCGGCGATGGCTTCCTTGGTGGTGGTTTTGCCCGCCGAGCCCGTGACAGCGACGACGCGCCTTCCCCACTGACGGCGGACATGCAAGGCCAGGGACTGCAGCGCCAGGAGAGGATCTTCAGCGATGAGCAGCGGCACGCCCAGCGCTGCGTCTGGCAACGAAGCGACGCGCGCGCGAGAAACCACGGCGGCCGCAGCGCCACGGGAGAGAGCAGCAGCGACAAAGTCGTGACCGTCGAGGCGCTCGCCGCGCACGGCGAAGAACAAGTCTCCGGGAGCCGCGGTGCGCGAGTCAATGGAGTAGCCGGAGACGACCAGCGCGCCCGCGTTGACAAAAGACGAAGGCGCTTCGAGCACTGCGCCTGCGCCGATTGCCGCTTCTGCAAGGGTAAGCTTCATTGGCTTTTACGATTACAGTGAATGGTGAACAGTGAGATTCCGCCGGCTTGGATTCATTGGTCTTTATGATGGCCCATTTCGCTCAGGATGGAAAGCGCCACCGCAGTGTCGTCGAAGGGAATTGTACGCCCGTTGAGGATTTGTTCCTTCTCGTGGCCTTTGCCGGCGATCAGCACGACGTCCCCGGGTGCGGCCGCTTCAAGCGCCAGGCGAATGGCAGCGGTGCGGTCGGGCTCGATGGCGTAGGACGTGCCGGTGGCTTTCAGCGCAGGTTCGATTTCCGCGAGGATGGCGAGCGGATCTTCCGTGCGGGGATTGTCGCTGGTGGCGACGACAAAGTCGCTTTCCTCGCCGGCGGCCTGGCCCATCCTGGGGCGCTTGGTGCGGTCGCGATCCCCGCCGCAGCCGAAGAGGGTGATGACGCGCTTGCCGCCTTGTTTCGTCACTTGGCGCGCGAGCGCGGTGAGGTTGCGCAGGGCGTCGTCGGTGTGCGCGTAGTCCACGATTACGGTGAAGGGCTGGCCGGCATCGACGAGTTGGAAGCGGCCGGGGACGGGATTGAGAGTGGGGATGGCGGCGGCGAGTTCGCTGAAGGGAATTCCGCGCGCGTGGGCCGCGGTGAAGCCAGCGAGCAGGTTGAGAATGTTGACTTCGCCGGCGAGACGCGAGGCGACCTGCGCCGTGCCGGCCGGAGTTTCGAGATCGAATGTTGCGCCGCTCGGAGTGAGTTTGATGTTTGTCGCGCGCCAGTCGCCTTTGTCCATTCCATAGGTGCGAACTTCCGCGCCGGCCCTGAGCGCGGCGGCGGTGAAGCGCCGCGAGTATTCGTCGTGCGCGTTGATGACGGCGACGCGTGGGGCGGGATAGACCGTGCCGTCGAAGAGCAGGCGCTTGGCGGCGAAATACTTCTCCATGGTCTGGTGATAGTCGAGATGGTCGCGGGTGAGATTGGTGAAAACGGCTACGTCGAAATTGATTCCAGCGGCCCGGCCCTGGTCGAGGCCATGGCTGGAGACTTCTGTGACGAGTTCGGTTGCGCCGCGGCGGACGCCTTCGGCCATCAGCTCAAAGAGATCACGCGATTCCGGTGTGGTGTGGATGGAGGGCCGCACCTCGCCGGCGACGTGATATTCAATGGTGCCGACGAGAACGGTTTTGCGCGCGGCCGCGTTGAGCAATGATTCCGTGAGGAAAGCAGTTGTCGTTTTTCCGTTTGTCCCGGTAATGCCGGTCGCGGCGAGCTCGCGCTCGGGGTGCCCGAAGAAGGCAGCGGAGGCTTGCGCAAGCGCGCGGCGGCCGTGTTCGACTTCGAGCACGGGCAGGCCGGGTTCGTAGACTGTCAGGTGATCAAAGGCGGGCGCTGAGTCGGTGAGAATGCCGAGTGCGCCTGCGGCGATGGCCTTGTCGATGTATTTATTGCCGTCGGTCGATCCACCCTTCATGGCGACAAAGACGGAGCCGGGACGCACGCGGCGGGAGTCGTATTCAATGCCGGTGATGAGGGCATCGGAGCTACCGGTCGCGCCTTCGGCCGTGATTTCTTCTGTGAGTTCTTTCCAATTCATGTCGAGGTTAATTGTAGATTGTGGGGGACGAGGGATCAGGGGTCAGGTGTCAGGGGTCGGAAAAGCCCATTGGTGGAGAGCGTTACCATCCAACCCTTTCCGCGGAAGAAACGCGGTGCCCGACCCTGAGGTTACCCCGGCGCCCAAATGGGGCATCTCGCTTGACATGCAACCAAAAGGTTGCATATTATGATTTGCAATGGGCGCTGATATGGACAAGGTGTTCAAGGCGCTCGCGGCGCCTGAACGGCGGCTGTTGCTGGATCGGCTGCGGGCCAGCAACGGTCAGTCGCTGAGCGAAGTTTGCGCACATTTGGACATGACGCGGCAGGCGGTGACCAAGCATTTGAAAACTCTGGAGGATGCCTCGCTGGTGGTTTGCATCTGGCAGGGGCGGGAGAAACTGCACTACCTGAACCCGGTGCCCATTCACGAGATCGGCGAGAGATGGATTGGGAAATACGAACGAGGGCGATTGCGCGCCCTTGGCGAACTCAAGAAGAAACTGGAGGAAGAAAACAATGGCCGAATTGAACAAGGCTGAATCGAAGTTTGTGTACGTGACCTATATCCGCACTACAGCGGAGAAGCTGTGGCGGGCGCTGATGGAGCCGGAGTTTACGCGGCAGTACTGGGCGGACACCACGCAGGAGTGCGATTGGAAGGCGGGTTCGGTATGGCGGCTGTTGAAGCCTGACGCCAGTGTTGCCGACAGCGGTGAGGTTGTGGAGATTGAGCCACACAAACGGCTAGTGCTGAAGTGGCAGAATCATATGTTTCCGGAGATGACAGCGGAGGGGTTCTCGCGGTTGACCTACGAGATTGAAGACAAGGGCGACTCGTTGAAGCTGACAGTGACACACGAGATGGACAAGAAGGATTCGAAGCTGATTGGCGCGGTATCGAACGGGTGGCCGCATATTCTATCGAGCTTGAAGAGCTTGCTGGAGACAGGGGAATCTCTGGAGGAGACGCGGCACTGGCCGAAGGGAATGTGAATGCCGGGAACAGGGATCAGGGATCGGAAAGGCCCGTTACTTGCCGCAGCGGACTACGATCTTGGTGCCCGGCAGGACCATGGCGCCGGGGTCGGGGGCTTGCTGGCGGGCCGTGCCGCTGCCGACGATCTGGACTTCAAGGCCGGCGGCGGCGGCTTGCTCGATGACCTGACGCACGGGCAGGCCGATGAGCGAGGGAACACGGAGGCGCCTGGCGTCGGGAATGATCACGGTCGTGGATGGATGCGGTTCTGTGGTTGGCTGCGCCTGAGATTGCGACGGAGCAGCGGCCGGCGCATTCGCAGCAGAACTTGCAGGCTGGGCGGCGGACGAGGGCTGCGGCTGCGCGGCGGGCAGGGCCGAGCCAGGACGGAGGGGATCGTCACTGGGCAGATCGTTGGCGGCGTCGTAGAGGGCCTTGATGTCTTCTTCATTTGACGGGGTACCGTCTTCAGTGACGGGCGGGGCTGATTTCACAGCCGTGGCGGGGCGCAGATCGATGTCGTGCGGCACGCCCAGGTACTCGAGCACCTGTTGCGCTACTTCAGCAAAAACCGGCGCGGCAACAGCGGTGGCGTAGTACTCGCCCTTGGGCGTATCAATGATGACGGCGATGGCAATGACGGGATTGTTGACCGGTGCGAAGCCTGCGAACGAAGCGATGTGCATGGTCTTAGAGTACTTGTGGGTGGTGGGGTCGATCTTTTGAGCGGTGCCGGTTTTGCCGCCGGAGGAGTAGCCGTTGAGCTGCGCTTCCTTGCCGGTGCCGAACAGGACAACGCCTTCCATCATCTTGCGCATCTGGGCCGCAGTGAGCGTGGCGATGACGCGATGGGCTCCAATGGGCAATGGGTTAGGCAGGTCGCCACCGGCTTTAAATGGGGCGGGCGCCTGCGCCGCCTGCGGCGGGGCAGATTTTTGGTTTGCCGATGTGGGATCCAGCTGGCCGGGAAAAAGGATGTGCGGCGGAAGATAGACGCCGCCATTGGCGATGGTGGAGACCATGGTGACCAGTTGCACCGGAGTGACGGCGATCTCCTGGCCGATGGCAATGGAGCCGATGGATGAGCCGCCCCAACGCTTGACGGGCTGCAGCAGTCCGCGGGTTTCGCCGGGGAGCTCAATGCCGGTGCGGGAGCCGAAACCGAAGTCGCGAATGTACTGATAGAAGCGGTCGGGGCCTACCTTGAGCGCGACCTTGACGGCGGCCACGTCGCTGGAGCGTGCAAGAGCCGTTGCGACGGTGACCGTGCCCAGGCCGCGATCGGATTTGTCGTCGTGAATGATGCGGCCGGCGAGGGTGATCTGGCCGCCCTGGCAGTCGATCATGTCGTCCGGCGTCACCGCGTGCTGGTCGAGCGCGGTGGAGTAGGTGACCAGTTTAAATGTGGATCCGGGCTCGTAGACGTCGCTGACGGCGTGGTCGCGCAGCAGGTCGGGCGTGGTGTGGCGAAAGTTGTTGGGGTTGAATGTGGGACGAATGGCGAGCGCGAGAATCTGGCCGGTGTGCACGTCCTGCACCACCACCGTGCCGTTAAGCGCCTGGGTCTTCTGCATGGCGTGATCGAGCGCACGCTCGGCCAGGAACTGGATGTTCTCGTCAATGGTGAGAACGAGATTGCGGCCGGGCTCGGGGTCATGCTCGCTGGAGCCTAGAATTTTCCGTCGCGCATCCATGGCGGTGTACATCTCGCCGGGAATGCCGTGCAGTTGCGCATCGAATTTGTCTTCGAGACCGCCGAGGCCGTTGTCGTCCACGCCGACGTAGCCCAGCACCTGCGCGGCGATCTGGTTGTCAGGATAAAAGCGCTGGAACTCTTTCTGGAAGTAGATGCCCTTCATGTTGAGGCCGTGGACGCGCGTGGATACGTCGGCAGTGACGCGGCGGGCTATCCAGGCAAAGTTGTGGCCGGAGACGAGGCGGGCGGCGATTTCGGTTTCGGTGGTGCGCTGGTCTTCGGGGTCGGTGTGAACGATGGCGGCGAGCATGCGGGCGGCGGCTTTCTTGTCGTCGATCTCCGAGGGGTCCGCGTAGACCGAGTCGACCTGCACGGTCATGGCCAGCTCGTGCAGGTTGCGGTCGTAGAGCACGCCACGGCGGGGAGCCACCTCGAAGGTGCGCTGTTGCTGCTTTTCAGCGCGCTCGACGTATTCCTTGTGGTGCACGATCTGGAGTATGAAGAGGCGAAGGGCGATCGCGCAGGCCCAGAACAGAAAGAAGAGGCAGATGAGCCAGAATCGCGTCCGCTGAAGAGGGATAACGCGGGGAGGATTGTTGCGGCTGCGAGTGGCTCGAGAGGCTGCCTGCATGTCCATTCCAGCTTCTAGAAGCCGTTCTTCCTTATTGTGCTGGCGGCGCCGGCGGAGTCAACCTGGCTTCGACGGGCGTTGAGGAATCGAGACGGGCGGTGGGATGGATCACCTGTCCTGGCTGCGGCGCGGAGAGGCCCAATTGGCGAGCCATCATATCGATGCGTCCGGGCTGAGTGAGCTCGGCCTGGGCAAGGCGCAACTGCCGGTTGTCCTCGCGCAACTGGTCGAGCATCTGCTTCTCCTGCTCCACGCGGTAGCCGCCTTCGATAGCGTAGAAGTGCTGCATGGCGTAGATCATCACGAGCGAAAAGAGCATGATAAGGGCGCCGCTAAACACGCGCATCTCGCGGACGCGCACCGGATCGGCCGCCTTGACCAGACGGGAGTTGTCGATGTGGCGGACAAAGTGGAACTCGGGGGTGCGCACACGCCGCCTGCGCTGAGGCTGCTGGGCCAGCAAGTGGGTGTTATGCTCGGCCACGCGCGCGCTCCAGCTGCGGCCGGCTTCGAAGTAGGTTGTTGTGCATGCCGCCATGGTGCTCTCCTTCGTCGAGCAGTTCGTAGTTCACAGTTCGTAGTCGTGATTCGCAGGCAAAACTGAGAACTGCGAACAGTGAACCAGGAACTGCTTTACTTTCTTTCCGCCGCTCTCAGTTTTGCGCTTCGGGAGCGGGGGTTGGTTTCTGTTTCTTCTTCGCCGGCAGTGACCGGCTTGCGGGTCAAAATCTCCCAGATTCCTTTTTGTGCTCCGTCCCGCAGGCTGTCCTTTGCGATGCGGTCTTCAAGAGAATGAAAGCTGATAACGACGATTCTTGCGGAGGGCTTAAGCAATTTGGGTGCGGCCTCGAGCAAGTCCCTTATTTCGTCCAATTCACGATTTACGTAGATACGGAGAGCTTGAAAAGTCCTGGTGGCCGGGTGAATGTGGCCGTGCTTCTTGTCGTGTTTCATTGCCGGGACGGCTGAGGCTACGATCCGGGCCAATTGCCCCGTTGTTGTAACCGGCCGCCCCCGCACAATGGCTCTGGCGACTGTCCGCGACCTCCTTTCCTCACCGTTCTCGTAAATGAGATTTGCCAGCTCGCGCTCGCTTATCTCATTCACCACTTGTGCGGCGGTTGGCCCCTGGCGCGTATCCATACGCATATCCAGCGGCCCGTCCGCCTGAAAACTGAATCCCCTGTGCGCCTCATCGAACTGCAGGCTGCTGACCCCAAAGTCGGCCAGCAGGCCATCCAGCGAACCCGGTTCAATGTGCCGGGCAATGGTGCTGAAAGCCTCGCCGATCAGCGTCACCCCTGGCTCTTCGCTGCCTATCTCGTTCAAGTCCCGGCCGAGCCGGACCTTTGCCAGCGAAAGCACCTCTGGGTCCCGGTCAAATCCGATCAGGTGTCCCTCGGGGCCCAGCCGCCGAAGAATTGCTTCGGAATGGCCGGCAAGGCCAACGGTGCAGTCTGCGTACGTTCCGTTCGGACGCACACGGAGAAAATCAATCGCTTCATTTAAAAGAACTGGCACATGGCGTTGATTCGGCTTCGTCATGCGACCCCCCTGGGGGGTATTAACTCTTCGGCTGCGGCTTGTTAATGCCCGCCAATACTATGTAGTCCTCGCTGGACACTTCATCGGTCTCCAGCTGCTTCTCGAGGAATACCTGGTTCACTACTTCCAGGTAATTTCCCTTGCCCAGGACGGCAGCCTCGGCATCGAGAACTGCCTTGCCGCGCAAAATCTGTGGCAACAGCACCCGTCCCTGGTTATCCATCTCCACTTGCTGACCGTAATAGCTGGTCTGGTTCAGGTACCTGTTGACCGACGGATTAAAGGTCCCTTCCTCCATCAGCCGGGCCTCCCGCTTTTCCCACTCCGGCAGGGGCCAGATCTCCGCGCTTCTCCCGTTGGCGCTGGTGATGTAGAACTGGGTGACGTTCTGGGCGTCCAGCAGCTGCTTGAAAGCAGCCGGGAGCTTCAGCCGTCCCTTCTCATCGACCTTCGCCGGATGGTTTCCGCGGAACATTGCACGTCCTCAAAGCCCTTTTCCGGTTAGCCAGGCTGGTTCCCCAGTGTTTTTGGCTTCGGAATTTCGGTTGCCGGGAGCAAAAGCGAGTACACTTTACGTGGATGAAAGCTGAGTGGCTCCCAAAACTTCCACTTAACTCCAAATTTGACCACTACTCGTGAATACTACCCCCGTTCCGAACTTCCGCCAAGCGGAAAATGGGCCAAAAGTGTCTATTGGAGCGCGCTGCTGTGGGAAATTCAACTAATGGATTAACAAATTGAGTTGACCACAACATCTTGTGTTAATGACTTCGGTTCCCGCACTAGACAGCGCGAGCGGAGCGTGGTAGGGGAACAAAAGGCGAAAACTAAAAGGACGTCACCGCTTTGAGCCCGCGTGGGGGCCCTGCGTCAGCCGGAATCCGGGTTCGCACCGTGGTTCCAAGGGCGGCTACTGGCGGGGTGGTCGTTCGATGGACCAGCAGCCACTCACTTGCTGAATTCCAAAAGATGCAAAGGTGAATGAGCGGCCGAATCGAATTTCGACGCTTGTCTGGGTATTAACTTCCGATGCGGCTGTGACACGGGCGGAACCGTCAGAATCCAGGAGCGGCCGGGTTGGGGTTCGAGGTCTCTCCCCGATCCCCAACTGCGAGGGACCGGGGGCACCCTCATCGTGCTTTGAATAAAACCCCGAGACCAGGGCCACCCGCCAATGCTAGAAGTGTCCTATCAAAGTGATGCGCCATTCGATGCAGGAGCGCCGATGCACTGACACAGTCTTCTGAACAGTGGAGGCGTTAGCTTGATTCAGAAAAGCATCCCCAGCAATCGTTGTGGCCTCCTAAGGCATCTGCGACCTCTTGCAGTGAGGTCTCAAACTCTCCGATCTTTCGGTGCGAGGGAGCCATCGACTTGACGATGTTTACATTCCAAGGAAACTCCTTCATCTCTTCTGAAAAATAGACCGACGCTGTAGAGCCTTGTGCACGGAAATGTTCCTCAAAGCGTTGAGCCACACTCTCAATTGGAAATACCACACTAAAATCAACATTTCGCGCTTTCGTGAGGTCATCGCCCTGTTCTTCGAGCCTTCGAAGTGCATCGCCGTTATCGTCGTCGGGATGGATCATATTCTGGTGTCGTCCTCTCCTCTAGTGTCAGCCATAATTCTGGGCTCGGGGTGGATTGTCGCCAATCCGTCTCTAACGTGATTTGGCTCACGTTACGTCCGGATTGCCGGTGATACGTTCGGCACCGCTTCTTACCTGCCATACTTGCGTTGCGACATTGGCTGAAGTCGGTATGATGGTCCGCAAAGGTGGCCTCGAAATGAAAGCTCGGACGCTAATAATCGGATTTCTAGTAGGAGCTTTTGTCCCCTTGTTTTGGGGCATCCTCGGCTTCTTGTTGTTCAATTTCCGTGAAGGACTCGGAAGCCGTATTTTCTGGGATGCTGTGTACCTTACCTGTCCCTTCTGGGCCATCGAGGGGAACAAGGCATTGGTTCTCATGCCGCTATTGAACGGCCTAACCTACGCTTTGTTGCTTTTGGTGATCGTTCGATTGTTTAGCCGAAAATCGCAATCTTGAGCGGTTGGTCGGTCATCCGGAAATTACTTCTTCGCAAACATCGCTGTAACTAGCTCCCGAGGGGCTGGACTCGAAGCCGAGGCGGCCTCGCTTGGGCCGGCCAAGTCCTGAATGTCTCATTGCGCTAGCCGCGATTTCTCAAGCGTGCTGATTTCAGAGTGAGCGCAGTCAGTTTTTTGACCGGCTGGCTTTGGCTCTGGAGGCAGCGCGAGCCCACCGAGTGTAGATTTGGCCCAGCCCGG
>Ga0181516_10000230_pt1 | contig 57136 bp, 53 predicted proteins | sample PEATcosm2014_Bin_25_FD_121104 | JGI IMG/M metagenome (GOLD analysis project Ga0181516, IMG submission 121104) | Peatland microbial communities from MTU Mesocosm Facility, Houghton, MI, USA - PEATcosm2014_Bin01_10_metaG | ecosystem: Environmental > Terrestrial > Soil > Wetlands > Peat | place...
CCGTAGTGATTTGGGAAGTCGTGGTTGTGTTGTGATGGCCGAAGTTTGACCCGCTGTTGAAGTTGCCCGACGATCCGCCGCCGGTGAGAATGGCGACCGTCGAGAGCTTCAGAAAGGTGCCCCACCGAAACGGCTGGAAGAGAAGCTGCTTGGTGCGTTCGATGGCGGGCGAGATGGCTTGAGTTGCAGAGAAGGTGGGCATGGCGGCCTTTCCACGACGGGTCAGGGTACCACGTTTATTACGCAACTGCGGAGCGTTTTGTTCCGGCAATCGTCATGGGAAGTGACCTCTGTTGGCGACGTTCGCAGCGTTGCGCAAATCAGGCGCGTGAGGCGGCTTCATTGTCGTAGACGGCCCACCAGGCGTCGAAGGCGGCGAGGGCGCGTTCACACTGCATGCGATGGCGTTCCTTCTTATCGCGGATTTTCTTGCGGGTTTCGTCGTCGAGAGGCTCGAGAAGATCGAATGTGATGTTGGCGGGCTGGAAGTTTTTGGGTTCGGCGTGGGTGATGTAGTGAACCAGCGAACCGAGCGCGGTGGAGCGTGGAACGGGGACCGGCGCGTGGCCGTGCGCGAGTTGAGCGGCGTAAAGGCCGGCGAGCATGCCGGTGGCGATCGACTCCGTGTAGCCCTCGACGCCGGAGATCTGGCCGGCGAACGCGATCCGCGCGGCGGAGTTTTTCAGTGAGAGTGTTGCATCGAGCAATGCCGGCGTGCAGATGTAGGTGTTGCGATGAATCTGGCCGTAGCGCAGGAAGCGTGCGTTCTCGAGGCCGGGGATGAGGCGCAGCACGCGGGCTTGCGAGCCCCACTTGAGGTGGTTTTGAAAGCCGACGAGGTTGTAACTGTCGGCGCGCAGATTTTCTTTGCGCAGTTGCACGACGGCCCACGGACGGATACCGGTGCGCGGATCGATGAGGCCGACGGGCTTCATGGGGCCAAAGCGCAGGGTGTCGCGGCCGCGGCGGGCAAGGATCTCGATGGGCAGGCAGCCCTCGAAATAGTCGAGCTTCTCCCAGTCCTTGGATTCGGCGGCTTCGGCGGCGAGCAGGGCATCGAGGAAGCGGTCGTACTCCTCGCGATTCATGGGGCAGTTGATGTAGTCGGCGGTGCCTTTATCCCAGCGCGCGGCAAAGTAGACGCGTTCCATGTCGATGGATTCGGCATCGACGATGGGAGAGATGGAGTCGTAGAACGCGAGATGTTCGGAACCGGTGATGCGCTGAATCTCGGCGCTCAGAGCGGGCGAGGTGAGCGGGCCGGTGGCGATGATGCACTTCGTGCCGTTCTCGTTTTGGAAGGAGGGCGCGCTCAGGCTGGTGACTTCTTCGCGAATCACGCGAATGTTGGGCTCGGCGGCGATGGCTGCGGCGATGCGGCGGGAAAACTCCACACGATCGACGGCCAGGGCGTGGCCGGCGGGGACGGCGGTTTCATCAGCGATGCGAAGAAGTGCGGAGCCGGCGCGGCGCATCTCTTGCTTCAGAAGCCAGGGCGCGGTGTTGGGCGATTCACTCTTGAGCGAGTTGGAGCAGACCAGTTCGCCGAACTCGACGGTCTGGTGCGCGGGCGTGAGGCGCGGCTGGCCGTCGACCATGGCACGCATCTCGTAGAGGTCCACCTGGCAACCGAAGCGCGCGAGGGTCAGCGCAGCTTCGGGGCCGGCGAGGCCTCCGCCGATGACCACCTGCGGTGGGGCAGCCGCCTTCGGCTCCAATTGCGAATTGTCATTCTGGTTCTGGCGCATGTGCATCGCTATCTTCGGTCAATCTGAGACGCATCGCTCCCCGCAAGCTTGAGGAGCGCATCGCCGGAGACGCGGACGTTGCGCCAGGAGTCGAGGAACTCGGCGCCCATGGCGGCGTAGAAGTCGATGGCCGGCGTGTTCCAGTCGAGCACCTCCCACTGCAGGCGCGGACAGCCGTTTTCGACGGCGATTGCGGCGACCTTTTTGAGCAGCGCTTTGCCGATCCCAAAGCCGCGAAACTCGGGGAGGACGAAGAGATCTTCGAGATAGAGGCCTGGCCGCCCGAGCCAGGTGGAGTAGTTGAAGAAGTAGAAGGCGAAGCCGGCAGCGGCCCCGTCGTGTTCAGCTATCAGGCAGAAATAAAACGGGTTGGGCCCAAATCCGTGGCGTAGCAAGTCGGCCTCGGTGGCGCTCACGGCATCCGGCTCCCGCTCATAGGCGGCAAGAGCGCGAATAAACGCGAGAATCTGCGGGACATCGGCAGGCGTCGCGGGGCGGATCGTGGTGGCCATCTCAGTGATTGTAGTGTGTGACCCAGGTTACAAAGTGCTGTGAAGATCGCACCTTAGGATGAAAACGTCGAGGGCTGACTGGACCAGGAGCGGCGAATTGAAGCCGCAGTGGGATGGGCGAGGCCCGATGGCCTTGTCTTGAGCGGTCGATTGGATTTAACTTGAGTCCTGCATGAATGATGCGGCCAGCGCGCGAGCCTGTCTCGGGCCTGGGCTTCCGCGGTCGAGGCAGTAGCATCTATTGAGTTTTGAGTGGCTGCAGGCCTCAGGCGCGATTGCGGCGAGACAGGCGGCAGAGGCGCTGTTGGAAGGCAGAAGACGGATTTTTTGATTGAGTCTGCGGGCGTGACCATGGCCCGAGCTCCCAAGGAGAAGAAGAGTATGAAGCGCAATATTTCACTTTTGCTGGGGGTGCTGGCTTTTGCCCTAGTTCCGGCGCTCGCGCAGCAGCCCGCAGCCGCAGGCGCGGCAGCGACGGGCAAGATTCACGGACACGTGACCAACCCCACCGGCGCGCCGCAAAACGGCGGAACGGTTTCGATTGTTGAAGCTGGCCATGCCGCGACAGATTTGAAGGCTGAGAAGGCCACCTTCACCGTGAACGAGAGCGGCGACTACTCGGGCGACGTCGCTCCCGGCACGTACACGGTGGTCTACCGCTCGCCGGATATGGGCAAGGATAAAGAGGCCGATCAGTTTGACAACGTGAAGATTGTGGCCGGCCAGGACATCGTGCAGGACGTGGACATGTCGCGTGCGGAGTACATCGCCAAGCTGCCGGATGAAGAGAAGAAGCAGCTCGACGAATTGAAGAAGAAGAACTCAGAGGCGCTCAAGACCAATGAGGTGATCAAGGCGCTGAACGCCGATTTGAAGACGGTGGCCCAGGATCTGAAGGACGCCGATGGTTCGCGTGCCGCCGCGGTTGCAGAGCTGGGCGCCTCGGCAGCCAAAGCCGACATTGAGGCAAAGGCCACCGAAATCAAGACCGCGAAACTCACCGACATTGAAACCCTGATGACCAAGGACACAGGGCTGCGTCCAGCGGAGCCCGTGCTTTGGGCATATCTGGGTCAGGCGCAGGCCGGCATGAAGCAGTATGACGACGCGGAGGCCAGCTTTAAGAAGGCGTTGGAGGCCGATGCCGCGAACAAGAAGCCGAATCTGAGCGTGGAAGGCATGGCCAACGCCGGGTTGGGCGAGATTTATGCGCGCGCGGGAAAGGTGCCCGAAGCGAATGCGGCTTACGATGCGGCAGCCAAGGCCAATCCGCCGCAAGCCAGCATGTACCTGAGAAACCAGGCCGTGATCTTCTTCCAGGTCGGCAATACTCCGGCGCAGGCGGCGGCTGCCGATATTGCAATCAAGAACGATCCGAGCGATCCGCTGCCCTACTATTTAAAGGGGCAGGCGCTGGTTGGCAATGCCACCATCGATCCCAAGACGCAGCGCATTGTGTTGCCCGACGATTGCCTGACGGCTTACCAGAAGTATCTTGAGCTGGCACCTAACGGACCGTATGCCCCGGATGTGCAGGGAATTCTGCAGCAGGCCGGGCAGAAGATCAACTCCACCTACAAGGCCGGCAAAAAGAGCTAGGCAGGCCGCAACAAAGACAGGGCGTTCCCGCACGCGTGAGAGCGCCCTATTTTTTTGCACGGAGGCGTATCTGAGTCAACAGGGTTGGCTCCGTCTACAATCCTTGGCATGAGTGCGCACGAGACGAGTGCCCTGGGCGCGAGCGCTTCACTGCTCAGCTATGGCGAGGCCGCAGCGGTTGTTGCGGATTTCGCGCGGGCGTTGCATCCGGGAGCCGTGGAGACGATCGACCTCGCCGATGCGCGAGGCCGGGTGCTGGCCGGGGCGATTGCAGCCGACGTCGATCAGCCTTCGTTTCCTCGCTCCACGCGCGAGGGTTTTGCGTGCCGGGCGATCGAGGCTTCCACTCATGAATTTTTGCCGGTTGCGGGCGCAACCCATGCCGGCGAAGCGCCGCCGCCTCCGCTGCCGCCGCAGGCGATGTGGGAGATTATGACGGGCGCACCGATGCCGGCGGGCGCAGACGCTGTGGTGATGATCGAACACGTGGAGCGGGATGGAGAGCGGGCGCGCCTGCTGCCGCCGCGCACGGCCAAGCCGGGTGAGAACATCGTGGCGCAAGGCGAACAGGCGCGAGCCGGCGATGCATTGATTGCCGCAGGCACCGTGATGGGACCTGCGCAGATCGCGCTCGCCGCGGCCTGCGGCTACGCGAGCGTCAGCGTGCATGCCCAGCCGCGCGTGGCGATTCTCACGACGGGCGACGAGCTTGTGCCGGTCGATCGGGAACCGGGCCCAGGGCAGATTCGCAACTCGAATGCGCCGATGCTAGAGGCGCTGGTGCGCGCTGCCGGCGGCGATCCGTGGATTTCGCTGACCGCAGGCGACACGGCGGAGTCACTGGATTTTGCATTGAGTGTGGCGGCCGATTCGGACATGCTGCTGATCTCGGGCGGCGTCTCGGCAGGCAAATTTGATCTTGTCGAGCCGGCGCTGGCGCGCCTGGGCGCGACGTTTCACTTCACCGGCGTGCGCATACAGCCGGGCAAGCCGCTGGTCTTCGGTGCGCTCCGCGCTTCTACTTCTGGAGTAGATCCAGCCGGGGAAAAAGTTTTGCCTTTTTTCGGCCTGCCGGGAAATCCCATTTCGTCGGCTGCGACATTTCTATTATTCGCGGCACCGGTGATTGCGGCGCTGGCGGGCCGGCGCGATCTCGGTCCACGGTTCCTTGCCGCCGAACTTGCGCAGGGCACGGACCGTCGCGGCAATGCAGGGCTGACGCGCTTTTTGCCGTCGTGGTGCGAGTTCGATGTGCCTGCGGGATGGCTGCCGCAAGTGGCGACGGTTCCCTGGCACGGATCGGGCGATCTGCCGGCGTTTGCGCGGTCGAATTGCTTTCTCGTGGTGCCAGAGGGTGCGGCGACTCTTGAAGCGGGAACGCAAGTGCGTATTCTGATGCTGTGAGGAATTGAAATGCCCGAACCGGCAAAGTCCGCGCTGTCGCACTACGATGAATCCGGCGGCGCCAGCATGGTGGATGTGAGCGCCAAGCAGGAGACGCGCCGCACGGCGACGGCGTCGGCGTTTGTTGAGTTGTCGGCGGCGGTGCTTGCTGCGCTGCCGCAGAATCCCAAGGGCAATCCGCTGGAAGTGGCGCGCATCGCGGGCATCCAGGCGGCCAAGCGCACATCGGAGCTGATTCCCATGTGCCATCCGCTGGCGCTGACGCATGTCGATGTGACGGCGGAGGTGGTGGAGGGTGGAATCCGCATCACAGCGACCACGGCGACGGTCGGGCCGACGGGCGTGGAGATGGAGGCGCTGACTGCGGCGTCGGTGGCCGCGCTCACGGTCTACGACATGACCAAGGCGCTCGACAAAGGGATTGTGATCCGCAACGTGCAGCTTGAGGCGAAGACAGGCGGCAAGAGCGGGGAGTATGCGCGCAACGCCGCGAAATCGTAGCCGGGCTGCGCGCGCAGTTTTCTAGTGAGGCGCGGCCGGCGGGGCTGCGTGGTCGTGATCATGATCGTTGTCGGGCGGCGGCACAAACGGCGGCGGACTCAGGTGGCCGCGATGGCAGGTTGCGCAGGTGACCGGTTCGCCGGAGTTGTCGATCTTGGCGATGTAGCCGGAATTGATTTCCTCGACCATGCGCATCATGAGGCGCGCTGTAGCTTTCTCCGGCTTGGAGTCATCGGCAAAGTTGAGCCGCGGCTTGCCGTTGGGGCCGATGTTCTTGGGATCGACGGCGTGGCAGGTTCCACACTCGGTGCCCAGCGAGTCGGAAATTTTGTGCATCAGATCATGCACCTGTTCGCCGGTCATGGTCTTGGGCAATACCTGCAGATTGGTCGGCGTGGGCGCCGGGCCGTGCGAATGATGCTCGGCGGTCATGGGAGCGGGTGCGGGCGCTTGCGCATGGGCTGACGTCGCGAAAGCGAAGAATGCGGCCAACACGGCAGCCGCCACGAGTGGATAGGACGGGGAAGCAGTTTTCAAGCGGAGAAGTCCTCGCGGGTTGAAATGGGTTCTACAGCGTAGACGGAATTCTAAATGGCAAGATTGCGTTTTTCGGTTAAGAGATTTTCTTGCTGAAGACGCGGCCGTCGGGCAAAATGCGATTCTCGATCGGCATGCGTTGGCCGGTCAGATTTTTGGGGCCGGAGACGCATGAGTTGTCCGGCACCGCAAAGCGCAGGGGCCGCTCGGCGGCGTGCTTGATGCCGATGCGGACGGTGACCAGAGCTTCGGCGATAGCGCAGCCGTCGTCGCGCACCTGCAGAGGTGAATCGGCGCGGGTCAGGTCCAGTCCGTTATGCGTGACGCGGGTCAGGCCCAGCGCCTGGCAGAGACGGCTTGGCCCCGAGGTCAGCAGGCAGGGCGCGGAGTCTTTGGGAAGGCCGCGATTGGCCGCCATCGCGTCGACTCCTGCGACTGGTTCAAGGGCACGCAGCAAGATGCATCCGGCGAGGCCCGCAGGCTCGCAATTGATGTTCATGCAGAAGTAGCGGCCGTAGATGAGGTAGACGTAGGCGTGGCCGGGGGGCCCGAAGATCACGGAGTTTCTTGGAGTGGGCCCACGATGGGTGTGGGCGGCGGGATCGGGCGGCGAGTTGTGCGGGCCGAGGTAGGCCTCGACCTCGACGATGCGGCCGGACATGATGTGGCGCCGGCGATCTCGTGCGACCAGGAGCTTGCCTAGAAGCCGGGGCGAGACGCGCTCGGGCGCATCCTCGAAGAAGGAACGGGGAAGCAGGCGGCCGGGCAGGCGCGCAGCAACACTCTCTTTTGCCACTACTTGTGCGCCTTGTTCCAATCTTTGATCAAGGCAAGCACTTCTTCGGCGTGGCCTTCGGGCGTAACCTTGGGAAAGATGTGCCGTAGCTTTTGATCCGGTCCGATGACGAACGTGGTGCGCTCGATGCCCCAGACTTTCTTGCCGTACATGTTCTTTTCTTTCATCACGCCAAACTGATTGCAGACTTTCTCGTCTACATCTGCAAGGAGTGTGTATGGCAGGTCGTATTTGGCGCGGAACTTGGCCTGAGCCTTGGGCGTGTCGCGCGAGATGCCCAGCACCACGGCGCCGGCCGTCTGCAGTTTTTTGAATTGATCGCGGAAGCCGCAGGCCTCGATGGTGCAACCGGGGGTGTCGGCCCTGGGATAGAAGAAAAGTACGACCGGTTTGCCTTTGTAGTCGGAGAGGCTTACAGTTTTTTCCTCATCGGTTTGGAGCGTAAAATCCGCCACTTTCGCATTCAGTTCCATTGGGATCTTCCTCGCATGCTTGATAGCTTAACAAGCCAGTTGAATCGTAACCGAGCCGGTCAGACCTGGGCCACGCGGCAGGCCAGGCGTCACTGCCGCGGACTTGCGCTTGCCGCCGCAGTTGCCAGGATCGCGCTTGTTCCCGTGTGGGGACAGTATCCCGGGCAGGTTGCCAAGCCCGACAAAGATGCGCCGCAGTTGCGCGCGGTGGGGGTGCTGGAGTGGACGGGCGCGCAGGGCCAGCCGAAGACCAGCCGCCTGGTGCCGATTACGGTCTTTGACGGCGCGGCGCTGCAGGATGGTGGAGTCTATCTCGCGCATCCCGAGCCGATGGCGCTGGAGGGCGAGGTCGAATACCAGCTGAAGAGCGACGGCAAAAACATCGGCCTCTTTGACGTGGAGAATGCGGCGCGCGAGCAGGGACAGTGGGTCGGCTACGGCAAGTGGAAGCCGCTGCCCCGGCCCAAGAAGGCCGCGCCCGTCGCCAAGGTCGACGAAGAAGATGCGCAGAGCGACCGGCCGACGCTGCATCGCAAGCACGGGTCGAGTGACTCGAGTTCCACGGGATCAACGAGCGGGGCTCCCAGCAGCACGTCTGGGGCTAACGCGCCAGCGGCGGACCCCGATCGCCCCACGCTGCACAAGAAAAACACGAGCGACAACGCGAGCGGGACGGATTCGACGACTGCGCCGGCGAGCGACCCTGACCGGCCGGTGCTGCATAAATCAGATCAGGCCAAGAAGGATGCCGCCAAGCCCGGCGAAGACATGGGCCATGTCGAAGATCTGCCCGATGTGACCGATCCCGATCGGCCACGGCTGGTGCGGGGCAAGTTTGCCGGCAATGGATCGCCGGTGCTGCCCAGCCTGATGGGATTGCCCGCGGACATGCAGCAGACGGTCGCGGTGAGCGATGCGCGCGACACGCCCGAACATTCCTGGGCGTATAGCTGGGCGAATCCCGACGATGAGGCGAAGCTGAAGGCCGACCTCGAAGACATCGCGCGCAAAGAGCTGGGTCTGGTGGCGCAGCCAGCGCCGAAAGCGAAACCGAAAACCGCAGCCGCGACAAAATCGTCGAAGAAGCGGCTCACGCCTCCGCCGCCTGCTGCCGCGCCGCTCGATGACGAAGTCTTCCGCGTCTTTGAGCTCGCCTACGGTTCCGGCGCGACGATGGTTTTGACTGCGCGCACCGAGGGCACGCCCGAGCAGCAGAAATATGTGACGCTGATTGCGCAGCCCGACCTCTATGGCAGCCTGCACGTGCTCTTCAAGAGCGTCGCGGTCGGCGCGCATCTCGACAACACGCCGCGCATGCGCCTGGTGGACGCCGTCGATGCGTTGGCCGACAACCGCGGCGAACTGCTGTTTGAGCTGCGTGGATCGAGCCAGCGCCAGTTCGCGCTGTTTCGCGTGCTGCGCGGCTCCGCCACCAGCCTCTTCGTCACCGGCGGAGAGAACTTTGGCAGCGAGGCGATGAACTAGACCATCCGCTGCTGGCCGCAACAAGCGTCTTCCTTAAAACGAATGGGTCCGGTAGTGTCATAGACACTCAATCGCAGAGGGTGCGCCCAGCTGCACCAAAGAGTGTCGCGAGAGTGTCGCGGGCGGTGTCGCGCCGAAAGGTTTCGATCTGGACAGTGATTTCACAAGCCCGGTTGTGTTTCGCAACAGCGTGCTGATCGTCGCATTGGCGCTGCTGTTCAGTGTCGCCTGCGCATTTTTGTCGGCGTGCATGCTGCTGCTGGCAGTGGGCCCGCTGTTTGAGCCCGCGAAGCTCACGCTCCCCAGCTACATCAACATGTTCTGGTGGGGTTTTGGAGCGCTGGTCTTCGGCGCGATGTGCCCGTCGCTTTGGAAAACCGGGCGCAGGATGGGCTATTACCGGGCGTCGCTCGACATGCAGGGCGTGGATTTCAGATTTGGCACGAAGAGCAAGCCGCAACCGCTGCGCATGGATTGGGATCGCATCGCCGCGGTCCAGCACAAGCGCGTGAGCAATGCTCACTACTACACCGTGGCCGGCAGCGATGGGAGCACGGCGAGTTTTTCAACCTACACGTTTTTTGGCGCGAAGAAGCTCGCCAACCTGATTGCGTTACGCGCGCACAAGACCATCGAGGAAGCCTGAATGCCGGATACGCAACAAGAAAATGTGCCGGCGTCCGCATTCACTTATTCGTTTCGCCGTTCGATCGCGAGCGGTATGGAGAACTTCACGCTGACAGAAAGCGCGCTGGGCTGCTTTGCCGGCAGCCTGCCCCTGAGCGATATTGCAGTGGTCAGGCTTTATTCGCTGCCAGGAATGCGCATGGCATTCCTCAAGGTGACGGGCGAAGTCCGCCGCTGCATCCTTCGTTTCAGGACGGGCCAAACCATCGAACTGGTCAGTCAAAACTTTGTCAGCCTGGGCAAATTCGAGGATCGCTCTGCCGCATTCGACCAGTTTGTCAGCGCGCTGGTTACGCAAGTTTCGCGGTCGAATCCGAGCGCGCAGCTTGTCACGGGAATGCCTCCGCGGCTGTGGTGGATCTGGTTCATCACCTTTGGCGGGCTGACAGCCGCGCTGGTTTTGAGCATCCTATTTGGCGCGATTGGATTGATCGCCGAGGGCGACCTCAATCTCGCAACTGCAGCGTTTCTATTGGTCTTGGGAGTCATGCTGATTGGTCCGGCAACCTTTTTGCGTGTGGTGTGGAGGGGACGGACGCGGCCGCTGCATCCCTGGAAAAGCTAAACCCTGCAATGGCGTGGATCTCTATGATTGCGTAATGCAAGCGGCGGCGCCTCGCGCCTGAAGCGTTCAATATTTGTTGACAGAGCCACAACGCAGAGCTGGAAAAATCCGTCCTACTATACAATTGAAGTACAAGAGCAGAAATTTCACTACTCTTAAAGGAATATTCACCGCATGGCGTCTGTCTTAACCGCACCCACCCCCGAAGTTGCAAGCGAAGTCACGAACCCCGCAGTTGCCCCAGTGCGCGAAACAGTGCATGGAGTAGCCGCGCGCGACCAGGTGCGCATGGGCAAGGCAGCCACCATCGGCGACGGCATCAACTGGACGACGATGTCGATTATTCTGCTCTTCCATGCAGGAGCGCTGGCTGCGTTCTTCTTCTTCAGCTGGCAGCGGCTGGCGGTGATGGCGATTCTCTATGTGCTGGCCATCAACGTGGGCATCGGCATGTGCTATCACCGGCTGCTGACGCATCGCGGCTACCAGACGCCCAAGTGGGTCGAATACGTGATGAGCATTTTCGCCACCATGTCGCTTGAGGGCGGGCCCATCTTCTGGGTATCAACCCATCGCGTGCATCACCAGCTCAGCGATCATGACGGTGACCCGCACACTCCGCGGGAAGGCGGATGGTGGGCGCACGCAGGCTGGATTCTTTTTGGCGAAGCGCTGCACTCGCAGACTGAAGTGATGAAGCGTTATTCGCCTGACCTGAGCCGCGACAAGTTTCATTGCTGGCTGAGCAAGTATCACTGGGTTCCGATCACGTCGAGCGGCGTGCTGCTGCTGGCGGGTGGATGGATCTGGGGCGGATGGGTCAACGGTATCGCCATGGTGCTGTGGGGCGTGCTGCTGAGGGTGACCCTGGGACTGCATGCCACCTGGCTGGTGAACTCTGCCACGCACATGTGGGGCAGCCGGCGGTTTGAGACGCGCGACGGTTCGCGCAACAACTGGTGGGTGGCTCTGCTGACCGGCGGCGAAGGCTGGCACAACAATCATCATGCGCATCCGGTGAGCGCGCGGCACGGCCTCAAGTGGTACGAGATCGATCCGAACTTCTGGGGGATCTGGCTGCTGTCAAAGGTCGGTTTGGCGAAGAAGATTCGCGTGGCGCAGTACGATCCGAAGGACCCCAAGCCCGCGGGGCTGTAGGGGCAACGGAACAAGAAAAAAAGAAGCGGCGGCCATTCCGAAGAGGAATGGCCGCTCTGCTTTGCCGGATTTGACGCGCGGCGCGGTGTGGCCAGGATCTAGTGGAGCTGGTTGTGAAAGCGGCGCTCACTTGTGCAGCTTGGCGCGGAACCACAAGGTCGCGAAGTAGGGCAGCGCGACGGCCAGCACAATCACCCCTGCCGGGAAACCCACATAAAGGTAGGTGTCAGCGTAGTTGACGGTGTGATGGCCGAGGCCGTTCCAAGCCAGCAGCGCAAAGATCGAGAGGCACGTGGTGGCAAAGAACGTGAAGAAGGCCGCCGCGAACGAGAGCAGCAGGCTCTGAAACACGCTGAAGCCCTCCAGCGGGAAGCCGAGCACGGTTCCGCGGCCCTTGCGTCGAGATTGTGCACTATGCGGCATCTTGGCTGCTGCCCCTCTCGTCTAGAATACAGATGCATGGCTAGCAACGTACAAATCGAGCTGTGGCCCGGCGAAAAAGTCGCGGCCCAGACGACGGTTGGACAGGCCGCGAACGGAATCCGTTTTGCGGCGTGGGGCGACACGCGCGTGCCCGAGCAGGAACTGGAGCAGATGATCGGCGCGGTGCCTGCCAGCATGGCTGCGGCGCTCAATGGCCGCGCCTATTATTTCGTTCCGCTGGCCATTGCCGACACCGGCGAAACGATGATCGCGCCGGGCTACTCGGTTGAATTGGGAGATCGCGCCATCTGCCATCGCAATGCGGCTTTCGGTTCGACTGAGGCAGTGTTCATCTCGACGCGGCTGGTGGAGGATCGCTTCGGCCTGGCGTTTGAATTTTTCATCAACGTGGCGCACAACTTTGTCGCAGTGGCCGGAGTGCCGGAGAGCTTCTCGTCGCTGGTGTGGTCGCAGGCCGAGGCGCAGGTGCGCGGCGAGTCGAGCCAGGACGCATGGGAAACCCGCCGCCGCGCGCAGGACGCACGCAACGGCAAAGCCATCGACGAGCGCTCGCGCAACAGCTACTATGACGCGTCATTCTCAGATGCGCTGGCGATTTATATGTTGTCGCTGGCGGTCGACTTTGACTATCACGATCTGCGCGAACGCGAATATCCGCTGCTGGCCGCGCCCGCTCTCGCCGAACGCCTGCGCCATGTCGCCAGTCTCTTCCCCGCCAACTCCGGCTACGAGTTTCAGATTCACTATCGCCGCAAGGGATAGCTTGCGAACGTCCGCTCGGCTCAGCTTGAGTACAGATTCGTATCGATGAATTGGTTGCGGAATTTTCCGTCTGGATCGTATTGCTTGAGCGAGGCCTTGAACTCCGCAAGCCGCGCATATTGCGCCTGCACTTTTGCCGGCGGCAGCGTGAAAAGCTTGGCCCAGTGCGGCCGCGGACCGAAGGGCGCGAGCTGCTGCTCAATCAGGGGTAGAATTTTGCTCACCTCGGGCCATTCGGGCTTCCAGGTGAAATGAATAGCGAGCGACGGACGCTGATAAGTGGTGCTCATCCACAGGTCGTCCGCGGCAATGGTGCGCAACTCAGTCACGAAGAGATGCGGCTTAATCTGATTGCGCAGTTTTTCGACGGCGAGAATGGCCTCGTAGCCGCGATCGCGGGGAACGAAGTACTCGGTCTGCAGTTCGCGCCCGCTCGATGGCGTGAAGTTCATCTTGAAGTGCGGCAGGCGCTCATACCACGGGCCGGGAATGCCCTGCTGCTCGGTGCAGCTCTCGGCGGGGTGGCCGGTGATGGGATGAAGCTTTTCTTTGGCGAGGGTCGCGCCGAAAAACTCCTGCGGCCACTCATTTTTGTCGCCAGCCGCGAGCCGGCGCTTGATCCAGACCTGCGTAGCGCGATGATCTTGCCAGTCGCTAAACAGGCTGACACTGTAGCCGCTGCCAAAGATTTCGTCGAAATGATGCTCCAGTTGATCGAAGGAAAGATTTTGATAGACCGACTGCGCGACTTGAAATGTGGGCTGCAGGTTGAGGGTCACGCGCGTCACGATGCCCACGGCGCCGAGGCCGACAACCGCGCCGAGAAATGCTTCGCCGTCTTTTTCGCGCGAGAGATGCACGATCTGGCCGTCGGCTCTGACCAGCTCAAGCGCCGCGACCGCCGTGGCCAGGTTTCCATTGTGAATGCCGGAGCCGTGGGTGGCCGTCGCGATGGCGCCCGCCACAGAAATGTGCGGCAGCGAGGCGAGATTGTGCAGAGCGTAGCCGCGCGCGTCAATCACCGGTGCGAGCTGGCCATATTTAATCCCTGCGCCCACGGTCACGGTCCGGATTTTGTCATCGATGTCGATCTGATCGAGATGTTGCAGCGAGATTTGATTGTGCGAGCTGTCGGCGATGGTGTTGAACGAATGCCGCGAGCCGAGCGCGCGCAATTTGGCGCAGCTTCTGACCACATCGCGCACCTCTTCGAGAGAAGCGGGCGCGTGCACATCGCCGGTGCTGTAAGTGATGTTGCCTGCCCAGTTCTCACGCGGCGCAGGCTGCTGCTGGCCATCGGCAAATCGCGATAACATCGAACCCGCCACAAGCGTTCCCCAGGCTCTTAAAAACTCCCGTTTATTCATTGTGCCTCACCGTTGATTGTTCACACGGGCAGCAGCGCGATGGGCCCGCCGCCGGTACAGAGAATGGTGAGGTTCATAGCAACGAAAAGCAAGTCATAGTGAAAGCCCGATCCCTTGTCGCCCCAGAAGCCGGTCTTCCACTTGAAAGCTTTCATGAAGATGGCGACCAACGAAATGAGAATCAGCCCTACAGCGGCCCACTGCGTGAGCACACCAAAGGCGAGGCCCAGCGCGCCGGCAACCTCGGCCAGTCCGAGAAAGACGGTGAACCCGACGCTCATCTCGATGCTGGCTGCCCGCTCGCGTGGCGACCGCAAATGACTGAAGCCGCTGACGCCAAAAACGAGCGCTACCACGAGCCGCAACAGCAGCAAGCTCCAACCTGCGAAATAGAGTGCGCCGGGAATGGTGAACATATCTGTGCCTCCCTGTCACCACGCGACTTAGATGCGCGGGAGGCCGAGTCTGTGCATCTAACGGTTGGGGACTGTTGCGGCAACGAAGATCATTTCAGTTGACGAACGAGATTCGCAACTGCGCGCCGCACTTTCAATGAGGTTGACAGTCTTGTATTCTGGAGCAGATGGCTTGTTCAATGGCCCCTTTAGCGGAATCGGAGCAGCTGTACTTAGTTCATAAGTTCTTTAGCAGCTTTTATCCAGAGCATGGCGACTTCGAATTCCCTCCAACCCCAGTGGTTCCCGCAAGGTGAGCCGCCCAAGACGAGGAGATCCTATATGACCGACACGCCCAAGAAAAGCACCCGCAAGCCCCGCGCAACCGCGGCTAAAACCACCGCACCTGATACGACAGCAAAAAAGGTCGCACCTAAAAAGAGATCTGCGAGTGGAAATGTGACCCAGATGGTTTCGCGCGAAGAAATCGCGCTTCTCGCGCATCGCTTGTGGATCGAGCGCGGCCATCAGCATGGCCATGACGCGGAAGACTGGTTCCGCGCCGAGCAGCTTCTGATCGGGAAAGCTTCCTGAGAGCGCAGCTCGACTGAATCAGAGAATTATTCGTTGCTATAGGCTACGCGGCCTTCGCTGATGGTCCAGCGGACCTTGCCTTGCATGGTCCAACCGTCGAAGGGAGTGTTGTGCGCCCTGGAGCGGGTCTCCTTGGCGTGATAAATCCATTCGGCCCCGGGGTCGAAGACGACGACGTCGGCGAAACTGCCCACGGTGAGCGTGCCGCGCCCTTTGAGGCCGAGCAGCGCGGCGGGCTGCGCGCTCATCAGGCTCAGCACGCGGCCGAGCGGCAGCCTCCACTCCTTGTGGAGCCAGCGGAGGCAGAGGCCGAGCGCGGTCTCAAGGCCGGTGATGCCGTTGGGCGCGAGTTCAAATTCCACTTCCTTCTCATGGGTCGCGTGGGGCGCGTGGTCGGTGGCGATCGCGTCGACCACGCCGTCGAGAATGCCCTCGATCATGGCGTCGCGATCGGCGGCCGAGCGCAGAGGCGGATTCATCTTGGCATTGGTGTTGTACTGGCCGACGTGCTCCTCGGTCAGCAAGAAGTGATGCGGAGCCACTTCGCAGGTGACGCGCAGCCCGTTGCGCCGCGCCTGGCGCACCGCTGCGACCGCGGCGGCGGTCGATGTGTGGGCCACATGCAGATGCACGCGCGCATCGCGCAACTCCGTCACCAGGCGAATGTCGCGCTCGACGAGGGATGACTCGGCCTCGGGGGGCATGCCGCGCAGGCCGAGTTTGAATGCGGTCGGTCCGGCATTCATGCTGGCGCCCTGGGTCATGCGCGTGTCTTCAGCGTGCTGAATCACGCTCAGCCCCACGCGCGCCGCCGCAGCCAGCGTTTCGCGCATCACGCTGTCTTTCAAAATCGGATGCCCATCGTCGGTGATTGCAACCGCGCCCGCAGATTTGAGCGCGGCAAAATCGTTGAGCGCCTCACCCTTCGATCCGCGCGTCGCGGCGCCGATGGGATACACGCGAATCGATGCGCCGCGTTCGGGAGCCTGCATCCAGCGCGTCACTTCGGCGGAATCGTTCACCGGGATGGTGTTGGGCATCGCGGCCACCGCCGTGAATCCGCCCGCTGCAGCCGCTGCCGTGCCGGTGGCGATCGTCTCTTTGTAGGCCTGGCCCGGTTCGCGCAAATGCACGTGAATATCGATCAGGCCAGGCGCCACCGTGAGTCCGGTCGCGTCGAGCGCCTGGGTGCCGTTGGTTGGTTTCAGTTTTCCCGGCGCGGCAATCTCAGCGACGCGGCCGTCTTTGAGCAGGATGTCTTTGAGGCCATCGACGCCCGCTGCGGGATCGATGAGGTGTCCGTTACGAATCAGCAGCGCTGTCATGCGCGGCCTCCCTGCGCCGTCAGCGCGCGCTCGACCACTGCCATGCGAATCGCCACGCCGTGCCGCACCTGTTCGAGGATGGCCGACTGGGCTCCATCGGCGACGCCGGCGGTCAGCTCCAGCCCGCGAATGATCGGCCCCGGATGCATCACGACCGCTGTGGGCGCCTGCGCCGCGAGCCGCTGCCCGGTGAGTTGATACGCGTCTTTATATTGCGCGAGATCGAGTTGCATACCCGCCAGACGCTCCGCCTGAATGCGCAGCATCATCACCACCTGCGATTGGCGCAACGCCGTCTCAAAGTCGCGTTCGACGGTGATGCCCGGCCCCGCATTCGCGGCAGAGTCGGGCAGAAGCTCTTTGGGTCCGCAGAGAACGACGCGTGCGCCCAGCCGCGGCAGCAGCAGCATGTTGGAGCGCGCCACGCGGCTATGCAGAATGTCGCCGACAATGGTCACCGTCACACCGGTCAGAGTGCCGGTATCGACGGCATCGACGCCCGGCCGCAGATGCGCGAGGATGGTGCGCAGATCGAGCAGCGCCTGGGTGGGATGCTCGTGCATGCCATCGCCTGCGTTCAATACCGGCAGGCGTGTCTCCTGCTCCAGCAGCCAGGGAGCGCCCGACGAATTGTGGCGCAGAATGATGGCCTCGGCGCCGAGTGCGCGCAGCGTCAGCCCGGTGTCTTTGAGCGTCTCGCCTTTTTCAATGCTCGAGGAGAGATTTGAAACCAGCGTGGTGTCCGCGCCCAGCGACTTTGCCGCGAGCTCAAAGCTGGTGCGCGTGCGCGTCGACGACTCGTAGAACAGGAGGGCCACGCGCCGCTTGAGCAGAATGCGATCGCGGACCAGCGGGTCAAGATTTTCGAGCACAGTGGCGCGGGCCAGCAAAGCGCCGACTGCCTTGAGATCGAGGTCCTCGACCGAGAGCAGCGAGCCGGGATTGTAAGGAAACGGCGAGGCGGGAACGGGAGGAGCGTGAAGAGGGCGGCGAACCGGTATTGCGGTGGCGGTCATTTTTGAGCTTCCAGCTTCTCGTGCAGTGGCTTCTGGCTCTGTTGTTGGGCTCCGCCAGCGAGAGGCTCGAGGCTGGCAGAAACTTTGCTTAGTCGGTGCGCTCGACGAGCAGCACCTGCTCGTCCTTGTCGACCTCCTGAAATTTCACTTCGATAATTTCGCGGCTGCTGGTGGGCACATTTTTGCCTACATACGTCGCCTCAATGGGCAATTCGCGATGTCCGCGGTCGATCAGCACGGCGAGTTGCACGCGGCGCGGGCGACCGTGATCAAACAGCGCATCGAGTGCGGCGCGAATGGTGCGGCCGGTGTAGAGCACGTCGTCGCAGAGCACCACATCGCGGCCCTCCACATCGAATCCGATGGACCCCGGTGTGACCACGGGGCGCACGTCGGCGGTGGACAGATCGTCGCGATAAAACTGGATGTCGAGCACGCCGGTCTCGACCGGGCGCTTCTCGATGGCGGCGATCAGTTTGCCCAGCCGCTCGGCCAGAGGAACGCCGCGGCGCTTGATGCCGATCAGGGCCAGGTCTTCGCTGCCATTGCTCTTCTCCACAATCTGGTGGGCCAGGCGCACCAGGGTGCGCTCGATCTCAGAGGCGGACATCAACCTGCCCTTGATACGCAGGCTCGTGGCTTGTGGCTGATCGCTCATGGGTTCTCTCGTGCCGCTTGTCTCTGGTGCCGTTTGACTCTCGTGCCGCTTGTCTCTGGTGGATGATACGAGGGTTGGCTCACACCGGCAACTGTGGAGAAGTGGAACGGACCGCAGCATTTGTTTTTCTTCGGCCCGCGAGTTCCGTGCAAACAATTCCTCAGGAACCTAAACCTGCGGCCGTCGCACACGCGCCATCATGCGCGCGCCCAGCGCCCCGCCGCCCACCGCAAAAAACAGCAGGAAGAGCGCGTTGAACGCATAGCCGAAGGCTTCAATGCCCGCGTGACCCCAGGGCGACTGCATCCACGCCTGCACCTGATTTCGAACGGCCAGCGCCTCCGCGGCGTCCGCAGGCTGCAAGCCGGAGGTCCACTGCTGGGTCATCTGCTGGCTCATGTCCACACGGCTCTTCCATTCAGAATCGATCTGGGCCGACCGGTGCAGCACATACCGCTGCACGAAGATCGCGCCGCCACTGACGCTAAAGGCCAGCCAAGCGGCCAGTAATCCTGTGACCAGGCCGATGCGTGCGCCGGCGCCCATCGTGACCCACGACGGACCTCGTCCGCCGCGCACATAGAGCACCACCGCCCACCCCGCCGCGGCGGCCATCCAGAAGAGCCCCGCGAAGCCCAGCGGCGATGCCGCGCTCGACAGCAGTCCGGCCGGGATCGCCAGCATGACCGCAATGCGAAAGGCGTGCTTCCAGTCCACCATGCTGGCATCGCGCACGGCTTCGGTCCAGCGCTCGGCCTGTCCCTCGCCATTGGCGGTATCAGGCGTGTAAACCAGTTGCGGCAACCCGCAGGTCGAGCAGTAAAGATTCTCGGCCAGAACGGGTTGGTGGCAGCGGTTGCAGGTGATTTCCATGCGATCGCCGCTCCCGCGGCTACAGCTGATGCAGAGATGAAATTTCTGACGCCGTTGCAGTCAAGCCGATGCGACCATCTGCGAGCGGCCATCCGTTCGAGAGCAAGTCAGGACGCAGGTTCTCTGGGTCTGCTCTCAGACTTATTCTATTCTGCCGGGTTGGAGTGGAGCGCAGTCCCGTTCCGCCGCGGGTGCCTGCAACGTTTCAAAGACTTATTGCGATTGCTTTTCCGAGGTCTGGGTCGGACTGGGTTTATGTTTGCGGCGCGTGGAGGGCGGCAGCGTTCGCACCAGCTTGAGGGGCGCGAACCTGCGCATTTTGCAGACGCGGCAGCGAATCGGCAACTGCAGCCGGATCAGCTTGGACAGGTCTGCAAATCGCACATGCGAGACTTGAAAATCAGACGCTCCACAACGGGGACAGATGATGTTCAATGCGAGCTCCGCAAGTCAGGGCAATATATCGGTCATAAATACGGCGGGCTTGTTCCCCGGCCACAGGAAGAGAACGAGGGGCCCGGTACGGCATAGAGGACAAATAGGAAAGTAATCCTCTTCACCTTTAAGTTTGTCACGGAAGGCAACAGATTCAATAACAAAGTGGTGCAAATTGGCTGACTCATCGGTCACGCACTTCAGGCACTTACCTGCGCAGAATCTTGATTACCTGGCAGTGCCTGATGGCCCGGCGGCCTCTTCAAGCTTGGATGCAACAATCTCTTCGGCGGCTTTCACAGCTTGCTCGAGGGTCATGTCGGTCGAGTCCAGCAGCACTGAATCCGGCGCCGGCCTGAGCGGGGAGTCGGCGCGATTGCGGTCGCGCTCATCGCGGGCATGCAGGTCGCGAATCACTTCCTCCGGCTGTACCGCGGGCTTGGGGCCGAGTTGATCGAAGCGGCGCATTCCGCGAACCTCCGGGGCCGCGTCGAGGAAGATTTTGGCGTCGGCATGAGGAAAAACCACGGTGCCGATGTCGCGGCCTTCCATCACGACTCCGCCGGCCGCGCCCATCTCCTGCTGCAGCCGCACCATCCACGCGCGAATCGCTGGAAAGACGCTCACGCGCGAAGCCGCGTCGGTCACCATCTGATTGCGAATCAGACCGGAGACATCTTCATCGTCGAGCAGCACGCGATTTTCATCTTCGCCCGGCTCGAGGCGAATGGTGGTCTCGGTGGCGAGTGTCTGCAATGCGCCCGCGTCATCGAGAGGCACCATCGAGCGCAGGGCCTTGAGCCCAAATGCGCGATACATTGCGCCGGTCTCGAGATTGAGCAGCCCAAAGTGCCGCGCCAGATGGCGGGCGACAGTGCTTTTGCCCGCGCCCGCGGGTCCATCGATCGCGACGATAATCCTCCGCCCTGGCTTGCTGGGCAGAGGAGCGGTTTCTACCGGATTCATCCGCGCTTTTTCGTCCGCTGCTTAGGCCGCGCCGTGAAGCCATAGCGCTTGCTGTTGCCGGCCTTCGCTCCAGCCGCCAGTGCGGGCTTGCGGCTTGCGCGCGCGTCGGTCCGTTTGTCGGTGTGCGCCAGGCCCGCTTTACGCGCGCCCGATGCCTTCACCACCGGTTTGCCGTTGCGAGCGTGGCCGTTGGTCCGCGCCCACGCACTCGCGGCAGGCTTGCCGTTTCGCGCGCCGTTTGCGCCATTCGCGGCGTGAGACACTTTGCCGTTGGAGCGCGCGCCGTTGCTTGCGGGCTTGGCAGCATGCGTTCCGTTGCTCTTGCCGTTGCTGCTCTTCTGCCAGTGCGCACCGTTGCCATTGCGCGATCCGTTGGCGCTGCGGGGGGCGCTGCTGCGCGTTTCGGTTCCGCGCCGCGCAATGCGGCTGCCGTTGGTCGATGAAGCAGCCCGGCTCGCGCCCGGCTTGCGATCGCGATTGTGTTTCACCGGCCGGCTGAAGTGCGGCCTGGCCCCGTTGGTTTTGGCCGCCGCTGCAGGCTTGTGCACCGGGGTCCGCGGCACGTGCGTCTCAGTGTGCTGCACGGGGCGCGGCTCGGCCGCGGCAGTCTGCATCGGAAGCGGCGCCATGGGAAGCGGCGCAGCAACAGGGTGTGAGATCGCCGGCGCGGCGGGGAAATTGTCGCGCTCAAAATTCGACCGGAAGTAAGACGACACCGGCGCATCGCCATACATTCCCGCGGTTGGGGTGAATTCCGGCAGCGTGCCCGCGACGTAAAAGTGCGGCGCATGGCCCATGGAGATAGTGTGCACCTGGCGCGTGGCGAGCAGTCCGCGCAAGACTTCGCGCACCTTGCTGCGCGCAGTCAGCGGGGAGAGGAAGACCTCAACCTCTTCCATGCTGGCGGCGATCACGGCCTGCAGATAAATGGAAGCAAGCACGGAAATTGCCGTCACCTGCGACGTCGAGGCGCCCTCGGCGATTGCCTTCTGATAGCGCGTGCGCAGCAGTTGCCACTTGGCGGCGCGTCCTGCCTCGGGAATGACGGGGATAATGCGCAGTTGCTGCCACAGTTCGGTGATGGCGCGCAAAACAGCGGCCTCAGTGACCTCGCGGCCCAGCGCATGCTTCAGTTGAGAAACCGTCTGATCGCCCGCCTCGAGCAGCTTGTAGGTCTGCACCGCCAGCTGCGAAACAGCTCGCGAGCCGGTCAGTTGCGGATTGCGCCGCCAGTCGCGATCTCCTCTTAACGCATACACATAGGGCAATACCCAGCTGGCAACCACAAAATCAGGCTGTTCGCCCGGCATCCCCTGCAGATTCAGTCGGACAGCGACGTCCGAGGTTTCCAGCCGCACCAGCAACTCTTCCGCTGCCGCAATCTGGCGCGAATCGGGGGTCATATCCCGCCGTCCCGCAATCGCCTCAACAAATGAAGGCGCAACTGAGGATAAAAACTGCCGCCGCGGCAGGAAGAGACAAAGTCCCGTCTCCTCGATCCACGTCCGGGCATCCTCAAAGGTGAGAGTGCCAAGTCCGTTCTGGCGCATCCTTTCGGCGCGCGCGGCTTCCAATTGTTCCGATGTCAAAGAAAAACCTCGCTTCCAGGCTGGTGCTGGCCCCAGGGCGCGTGCTGTCTCCTGAGAGGAGAGCGCCACTGAATTCATTCTAAATCCGAACTAAATTCGATGGAAGGCCCGCTGGATGTCCTTCCACGAGTAAAGGAGGGCAATAGGCCGGCCATGGGGGCAACTTGTTGGATGCTCAGTCTTTGCTAACTCGGCCAGAAGCCACTCAATTCGGGCCGGATCGAGCGGGGTGTTGACTTTGATCGCGGAATGGCACGCAATGGACGCTGCAATCCGTGTGCGAAGCGTTGCAAGTCCATGATTCTGCGCTGGTTCGTCGGAATCGCCTGCGGACTGCTCGATCACCTCGGCGAGCGCCCGCTCCAGTTCCGCGCCCTCCAGGCCCACGGGAGCGGCTTTAACCGCAAGTGTCTGTGGTCCAAAGGGTTCCACCTCAAATCCGTTCCGTTCCAGTTCCTCGGCGATTTGCGCAAAAATCACCATCTGCGAGGGCTTCAGCTCCACCAGAATCGGCATTAATATTTGTTGGCGCTGCACGCGCTCGACCTGCCGGTCGCGCAGAATTTTTTCAAAAAGCACACGTTCGTGTGCAACGTGCTGGTCGATAATCCACAGGCCGTCCTCGCCCGCAGCCAAAATAAACGACTCGCGCAACTGTCCCAGAGGCCGCAGGGAGGCCAAATGGTTCAAATTGGCTGCCGCCTGCTCCGCCTCCACCTGCGCCGTTCCCAGGCTGGTGCCGTTGTCTGGGCTGCAGGGGTCGGCGTTCGTTTCCGGATCGAGCAGCGCCGCCGCCACCCGGCCCAGCCCGGTTGCCTCAAGGCCTCGCCCGTCAAACGGCAGCTTGCCCTCGACCGGGGTCACGGGCCGCGGCGTCAGCCGAAAAATCTCCGCGTCCTCTGCAGACGGCGGCTCTGAATCCGGGGCCGGTCTTTCGTCCGGCGAGCCGGGCAGCGGCGACGGGGCCGCGGGCATCAGCGATGGACTGGCAAGCGCGGCCGAGTCCAGCGCAGCCAGAAATCCCGCGGCGGGGCGCGCCCTCACCAGAGCCATGCGCAGGCTGTCGCGCACAAAATCGTGCACCATCGACTGCTGCCGGAAACGGACTTCGGTTTTGGCGGGGTGCACGTTGACGTCGACCTCTTCCGGCGGCATCTCCAAAAACAGCAGCACCACGGGAAAGCTGGTGGGCGGAATGATGTTGCGATATGCCTCGGTGATTGCATGCATCAGCAGCCGGTCGCGAATCAGCCGCTTGTTCACAAAGATGTAGATCGAGTTGCGATTCAGCTTCTGCAGTTCCGGCTTTGAATAGAACCCGGTCAGCCGCAAACTGCCCGGCTCGCGCTTGATTTCATCGGGGCCCTGCTTCCATGGCGGCGGCTCCGGCAATCCAGCGTGCGCCAGAGGCGTCTCGGCGGCCACCGGCAGCAGTTGGGCCAGCGTGTCTTTGCCAAAGATCTGGTAAATTCGCTCCGCCGTGCGCGCCACGGGCGGTGCAGAGACGAGCGTGTGCGACGCCGATAACAGCTCAAAATGTTTCTCAGGATGAGCCAGCGCATAGTGCGTGACCAGCGCCGTCACATGCGCCAGTTCGGTCGACTCCGCACGCAAGAACTTGCGCCGCGCCGGCGTGTTGAAAAACAAATCGGCGACCGCGATCGTGGTCCCGCGCGGCAGCGCCGCATCGTCCACATGCAGAATTTTTCCGCCGGCTATTTCGATGCGCGTGCCCGGTTCGCGCGCCACTGCAGTCACAGAGTGTTCGCCGTCCGCGCAGGACTCGCTGTCCGCGCAGGTCTCGAGAGTGACTCGCGCCACCGATGCAATGGAGGGCAAAGCCTCTCCGCGAAACCCCAGGGTTGCAATGGAGAGCAGATCGTTTGCGGTGCGCAGTTTTGAAGTCGCATGCCGCTCAAACGCCAGTAGAGCGTCGTCGCGGCTCATTCCGTGCCCATCGTCGGCCACGCGAATCAGCTTGCGTCCGCCCGCCTCCACCTCGACGCGAATGCGCATGGCTCCGGCGTCGAGCGCGTTCTCGAGCAGCTCTTTGACCACCGATGCGGGGCGATCGACCACTTCGCCGGCAGCGATCTGATTGGCCACCTGATCGGAGAGAACACGGATGCGCCCCATAAGGCTCAAGGGTATCGCAGCGCGCTGTGCATGGCGTTCGAGGAAAAGCCGTCACAGAATGTTGTTCCGGAATAGACGAGCGCAGAAGCGGATTCCGAGACTCGCACCCGTACTTAAGTACGTTGGGGGCGTGTTCGCTCAGAATGAAATTTTTGTATTGCCGGAACTTCCAGGTTCAGGCTCAGGAATTGAGCTGCGCCGCCAGTTGCTGTACGACCGGGTAGCACTCGCACGCCGATTGCTGCAGTTTTGTGCGATCGAGTATCTGGATATGACCGCGCTTGTAGCCGATCAGCCCATTCTTCTGCAGATTTCCCGCCGCGGCCGACACGCTGGTTCGCCGGATGCCCAGCATCTCGGCGAGAAACTCCTGGGTCAGATAGAAGCGGTCGTCTTCCACACGGTCCTGCACCATGAGCAGCCATCGCGCCAGGCGCTGGTCAATCTCGTGCAGTCCGTTGCAGGCCGCGAGTTGGCTGAGGATGAACCCGTGGCACTGCACAAAGGCGAGCACGCTCTTCAAGAGAGTTTCTGAGGAGAAGATTTCTTCCTGCAACTCCTCATAATGGATGCGCAGCGCCGAGCCTTCCACCTGAATGAATGCGGTAGTTGGCGGTTTGGCGGGGCCGAGCAGGTTGATGCCCTCCACGACGCCTTCGTGCCCGATCAGGCCCACCTCGGCGCCGGCGCCGTTGGACATGAATGTCACCACCGAGGCAATGCCCGACGTCATAAAATGAGCAAACTTAGGCTGCCCGCCCGTCCGGTAGAGGATTGTGCCGACCGGCATCGGAACCGCCTGCATCCGCGCCAGCAAGGCCCTTTTTTGGCCAGCCGGAAGCGACTCAAGCAGCAGATTTTTAGGTTCCTGCGCCATTCAAAGGGTCATCCTGCATCAGTTCGCAAGGGATGTTCGCCCTAGACTGGCGAGAAAAATTGCGTCTCTGACTAGAGGGGATCCGAAACGATCCTCGAGCTCGACTATATTCTTCTAGCTACAAGAGATATGTCCAATATTGAACATAGCGCGGATTATGCGCCGATTAATTGAGGGCGACGTGCAGGGGGATGGGCATTGAAATGCGGAACGCCGTCCCGCTTCGACCCTCCTTCACACTGCTGCGAGTCCTGATCTGGCCGCGATTTCTTTCCACGATCGTCTTGGCGATGGCCAGCCCAAGGCCCGTTCCTTTTTCCTTTTTGGTGGTGAAAAACGGATCGAAGATTTTGCCTGCAATCGCCGGGGGAATTCCGTGCCCATTGTCGGCTACCAGGATATGAACCTGGTGGCACGAGTGTCCGGATCTCAGATAGAGCGTGCCGTTGACCGGCATGGCGTCGACCGCGTTGGCGATCAGGTTTGACACCACCTGCAACATCTCTCCGGGATGCGCCTCGACCGTGACATCGCTGGACAGAAATTTTTCGATCCGAATCCGCTTGGCATTGATGCCGGCACATTGTGTGCGCAGCGCCGCCTCGACCAGTGTGGTCGCGCCCACCTCTTCGCGGAGCACCGACGGCTTATAAAAACTCAGCGTCTGCCGCGCGATCCGGGTCAACGTGGCCAGTTGTTCCTGGATCTGCCGGCTCCGCTCCACGACCCGCGACGGGTTGTCCGGGTCCTGCTCGATCAGGTAGACCAGGTTGCCGATTGCTTCAAGAGGATTGTTGATCTCATGCATGATGGTCGCGGCAAACTGCCCCGCGATCGCCTGCCGCTGGACCTGGCGAAGAGACTCTTGCAACGCAAGCCATTCAATCCGCTTTTCTGAGAGATGCTTCTCCATGCGGCGGCCCCTCCGAACGCTGGAGAGGATGCCATTGTCTGACATCTCGATCTGGAGGGAAGCTCCTCCGCCGGCCAGTGATGTTGCTTCAGCGGGCAATAGGGCTATTTTAGATAGGGGACACCCCGCAATGTCCGGTGTTTGACATAGATGTGAAGGCAGCGAAAAAGGGTTGCACAGGCCGAAAAACAATCTGAGCTGAGGCGGCCGGCCGGCTGCGGCCGCACACATTTCAGTTCTTATGTCGGCTATCGTACAGACTGCCAATCCGCGTGGAGTTAACTTAACGCTACTCCCGGCCGCTCGTGAACTCGCGCTCCCTCCCCCACGCGTTCACCGACCTCCGGTTTTTGGGAGGTGGATTCCATGTCTGCTATTCTCTGCATCGGCAAGGATCCTCAGCTCCTCGGCACGCGCGCGGCTTTGCTCAGGCTTACCGGCGCCGAGGTGTTTACATCGGACCTGCACGATGCACCGGCCGCGCTCGATCAACGAAATTTTGACCTGGTCCTCTTGTGCCACAGCTTCTCAATCGATGAAGCTTTGCAAATGCAGGAAGCGGTTCACCGGCAATTTCCCCGCATGCAGGTCGTGCGCCTCACTTCGTCCAGGGGAGTCGGTTCTTATCGTGCAACGGGCGGATTCGATGCCATCGTCGATGTCGAGCCCGCCACTCTCCTCCGCACGGTTATCGCCCTGCTCGCAAATCCACGCGCGCCCATCGCCGAGTATTCTGCCCATTGAGGCGACAGCGCAGCAACGGCAAAAATGCCGCCCGTGGGGCGGCATTTTTGCACAACCGATCTGGAAAAAGGAATCCTCAAGAAGAGAAATTCTTAGACGCCGACGCCAAACTCAGCGGCCTGCGACTCGCCGGCGTTCGAATAGAAGTCGTAAGGCGTGCGCTGATTAAACTTGTAGCGGCTACGCAATGCGCAACCCACAAAAACTCCGACGGCAGCTACCGCCATGCCCACTGAGAACCAGCCGAGCACCCGGAGAGTCTTGTGGCCGCCAGGCTCTTCGATGAATGCGATGGATTCAGGTTCAGCGGACATTGAAGGAGCTCCTCTTGCCTAAGATGATAACCCAGTTTCTGTTGGACGCATCCCACATAGGAAAAGTGAGGCTACAACTTCTGTTGGATGCACGAGTTCGCGCATCTGTCGATTGCAGATCGATGAATGCTTCGTTGCGAGCGGCTCCGCTCTGTCGCATGCGTGAAAATCGCCGCGCCTTGGTTCTGATACACTCCGATGCCGGAGGCTCCGTCTCGCTTGTCCACGACTCGTTCCACGCCCGCGACTCGTTCCACGCCCACGGCTCGTTCTGCGTCCGCGACTCGCTCTGCGCCCGCGCCCCTCACCCAGCTCAGTGAAGAGGAACAGCTCTTCTTCTCGACCGTGCGCCAATTTGCGTTGGAGAAGATCGCGCCGTTGGTGCGCGAGATGGACGACCAGCAACAGTTCGCTGCGGGCCTCGTCGATCAGCTTTTTTCGCTGGGCCTGATGGGCATCGAGATTCCCGTCGAATCGGGCGGCGCCGGCGGCAGTTTCTTTGACGCCGTGCTGGCCATCGAGGCCATCTCCACCGTTGACCCCGCCGTGGCTGTGCTGGTCGACGTGCACAATACCCTGGTCGTGAATGCGCTGCGCCGCTGGGCCAATGAGGAGCAGCAGCGCCGCTGGCTGCCGCGTCTCGCCGCAGACACCGCCGGCGCCTACGCGCTGAGCGAAGCCGGTTCCGGATCCGATGCGTTTGCGCTGCAAACCCGTGCTGAAAAATTCGGCCAAGCCTACAAACTCAACGGCCGCAAATTGTGGATCTCGAACGCGCGCGAGGCGGGCCTCTTCATCGTCTTCGCGACACTGGACCCCGCCGCCGGTTATCGCGGCATCACAGCCTTTATCGTCGAAAAAGGAACCGCCGGATTCACCATCGGCCGCAAAGAAGACAAGCTGGGCATTCGCGCCTCGAGCACCTGCGAACTCATCTTCGACAACTGCATCGTTGCCGCAGAAAACCTGGTTGGCGAGCCCGGCAAGGGCTACAAGATCGCCATCGAGACTCTCAACGAGGGCCGCATCGGCATCGGCGCGCAGATGCTCGGCCTTGCGGCTGGCGCCTGGGGCCATGCGGTGCGCTACTCCCGCGAGCGCAAACAATTTGGCAAAGCGATCGCTGAATTTCAAGCGGTGCAATTCACGCTGGCCGAGATGGCCACGCAAATCGAGGCGGCGCGGCTGATGGTCTACAACGCAGCGCGGCTCAAGGATGCGGGCAGCGCCTACGTGCGCGAAGCGGCGATGGCCAAGCTGTTTGCGTCGCAGGTAGCCGAAAGCGTCGCCAGCCAGTCCGTCGAGATCTTCGGCGGCAACGGATTCGTTCGCGATTATCCCGCGGAGAAATACTTTCGCGACGCCAAGGTCGGCAAAATATACGAGGGCACCTCGAATATGCAACTGGCGACAATCGCGAGGCAGGTACTCTCGAAGTGATTACCGACGATAGTTACTAAATGGTAACCTTGGTAGTAACTCTTAATACATGGGCATTGGACCAATTTGCAATTACACTTGCCCCTGATGACCCGCACACTTTGGATTACTGCGCTTGTTTGCGCGCTCGTCTGTGTCTTGGGCGCAGGCGCTATCTGCGTGCTCGCGCTCGTTGAGCATAAACACCTGGGCCTGGCAGGCGGATTCGTCTTCACGTCAAGTGCGCTAATGATATGGGTCGCGCTGGGGTATGTGCGTTTTCGCATGCGCGAGGCGGCCTTTGAGCGAGAAATGAACGAGAGTGCCTCGGCCCTGCCGCGCAACGGCATCGGCTACCTGGCGGATATGGATGGATCAGGTGCGGCAACAGCCAACCACGATCTTGGCACCGGCACTGAAACATTCCGCCGCTAAATCGCCGCGGCCTGCGACAGCTCAGCCTATAGTGCGCGCATCGGCACTGCAAAATTCAGTGTCTAATTCGCAGAGTCCTTTGGGCGCGTGGCCTTGACGGCCGATAGAATCCCGATGCCAATCATCACAACCGCGCCGGCAATGATCCAGTGGATTGGCATGTGCATCAAGTGCGCGGCGTAAGCCAGCCCGGCGATCAGAACGGCGAATCCGCCAGCGTAAATTCCGAATGACATGCGATCTCCTTGACAGGTTCAGTGCGGTTAAGCGGAACTTCGCACACGCCTAAGCCTCGCACCGCGAGCGCACCCGCGTCTGAGCAGTTCAGACCAGCTCTTGCGTTTCCTATGTGAGCATGCAAAGGGGGCTGGCAGCACGCCGCAGCAGTCTTACAGTTTCTGCGTCCGCTGCACGTCGCGCACGCCTGCCACCCGCCGCAGCGCCATCACCATGCGATTGAGGTGGCGCACGTCGAGCGCCTCGACGATGAATTCGAGAATGGCCTCGCCGCTCTCGTCGCGGCGAATGTCGACGCCGCGAATGTCGGTGTTGTCGTCGGAGATCACGGCGGTGAGTTCTTTCAACATGCCGGTGCGGTCGTCGCAAAAGACCGTGATCTTTACCGGGTAGCGCTGCGCGTGGCTGTTGTCATCGCCGGCCGGCGCGGCGGCCCACTCCACATTGATGCGCCGGTCGCTCTCATAGAGCAGATTCTGCACGTTGGGGCAACTGCGCGCATGCACCGCGACGCCTTTGCCGCGCGTCACGTAGCCTACGATCTCCTCGCCGCGAATCGGATTGCAACATCGCGCGCGATAGATGAGCAGATCGTTCTGTCCTTCGACCTGCAGCGAGTCCGAACCAGTCAGGTGCAGCTTGCGCACCGCGTCAGACATCGGCGCAGCGCCGCCGGGCTTGGTCTCAGTCGCCGGCTCCGTCTCGGCCTGCGCAGCCAGCCCCGGCGCGAGCTTGCTCAGCACCTGGTGTGCGGAGTGCTTGCCCTGCCCCAGCGTCGCCAGCAGATCGGCCGCCGTGGCCACGCCGTATTCGCCGGCGATGCGGCCCAGGTCTTGATCGTCAATCTGGCTCAGCGGCACTTTGAATTTTCGCGCTTCGCGCTCCAGCAGCTTGCGGCCAATCTCCACAGCGCGCCGGCGCTGATCTTCATTAAGCCAGTGCTTGATCTTGTTGCGCGCGCGCGGACTCTTGACGAACGTCAGCCAGTCGCGGCTCGGCTTGTGATCTTTCTGGGTAACGATCTCGACGATGTCGCCGGTGCGCAGCTTGGTCCGCAGCGGCACCATGCGTCCGTTGACCTTTGCGCCCACGCAGGTGTGGCCTACCTCGGTGTGAATCGTGTATGCGAAATCCACCGGCGTGCCGTCGGCGGGAACCACAACGACTTTTCCCTTGGGCGTGAAAGTGTAGACCTCGTCGGGATAGAGATCCATCTTCAGGCTGGAAAGAAATTCGTTGGGGTCGGTCATCTCTTTCTGCCACTCGACGAGCTGGCGAATCCAGTTGAGCCGCTCCTCGTCGCGGGCGTTGACCGTGTTCTCGCCCGCTTTGTATTTCCAGTGCGCCGCAATGCCTTCTTCGGCGATACGGTGCATGTCCTCGGTGCGGATCTGCACCTCGAACTGGTGTCCGCCTTCGCCGATCACCGTGGTGTGCAGAGACTGATAGCGATTGGCGCGCGGAATCGCGATGAAGTCCTTGATGCGGCCCGGCACCGGCCGCCACAGCGTGTGAATCAGTCCGAAGACGGCGTAGCACGATGCCACATCCTCTGTCACGACGCGAATGGCGAGCAGATCGTAAACCTGGTCGAAGGAAACTTTAGACCGCTGCAGCTTTTGATAGATCGAATAGAGCCGCTTGATGCGCCATTCCACACCCGCTTGTATATTGTTCTCGCGCAACTGCTCAACCAGCGTGTCTTCGACGCCTTTGAGAAACTGTTCGCCCTCCACGCGCCGCGCCTCGACCGCCGCCGACACCTGCTCATAGCTCACCGGGTCGGTATAGCGGAAAGCCAGGTCTTCGAGCTCGCCGCGCACCTTGCCCATACCGAGGCGATGCGCCAGCGGCGCATAAATGTCGAGCGTCTCTCGCGCGATGGCTTCCTGGCGATCGGGCTTCAGATGCTCAAGGGTGCGCATGTTGTGCAGGCGGTCGGCGAGTTTGATCAGCACCACGCGCACATCGCTGACCATGGCCAGCAGCATCTTGCGCACGTTCTCGGCCTGGCGATCTTCGCGATTGGCAAATTGAATCTTGTCGATCTTGGTGACGCCTTCGACGATGTGGGCCACCTGGTCGCCGAATCCGGACTCGATCTCTTCGCTGGTGGCTGGAGTGTCTTCGACGGCGTCGTGCAGCAGGCCTGCAGCGATGGCCGTCGAGTCCATCTTCATCTCGGCCAGGACCTCGGCCACTTCGAGAGGATGAATGATGTAGGGCTCTCCCGAGGCGCGCATCTGGCCCTGGTGGTGGTGCACACAAAATTCCCATGCTTTGCGAATGAGGCCGACGTCGTCTCCGGCCCGGTTGGCCTGGACCTGGCGCAGCAGCGCCTCAAATCGCTCGTCGATGGCGTACTGGTCCCGTCGCGGCACCGCCTTGGGTGGAAGGGGAGAGGCGCCGGGGAGATCTTCCGGTGGATGTTGCCGGACTGTCGCCATGCTTCATTATAGGCCGGAGTTGTTTGCCGGGCATGAACCCGGTCTCTGCCCAACGCTGTGGCGCGAAGCAGCGAGCAGAACCGAGGCACGACTCGTAGCCAGCAATTCGAAAGCCAAGGGCACGCGTTCGATGGAATCGGCAGGCTCGTGAACTCGGATTCGCTGCGGATCCGGATTCACACGTTGTTAAAGATTCGCATTTTTAGGGTAAGTCTCGTGCGCAAAACATTAGTTCCAACTAATGTCGTTTAATTCCAATACATGTCGGTTATTGAGATAGGAAGGGAAACTGCTGAATCAAAAGCCCAGGTCACTTAGAACGATTGTTATCAACGACCAATAAGTTATGCGGGTTATGCCTTCAAATACTAGGCTTTCCTTTATAGGTACGTCGGTGCCGTAAGGCTCTCCACACTGTGCTGGCCATCACAGCGGGGTCACTATGACCAAGGAGTAGAGTCCCCTTCGGACTAGAGGTCCAGAACCGAGGAACTTATGTTGAAACGCCTCTTACTTACAGCCCTTGCGGTTGCATTTGCAATTAGCGTGGGATACGCGGATCAATCCAACGGAAAGATCGTCATTGCGGTGAACAAGACTTCTCCGACTAGCGGAAAACAAATGTTTACCAGCTATTGCGCGCCGTGTCACGGCGTCGATGGCAGAGGTCATGGGCCGGCAGCGGTAGCGCTTAAAGTGCAACCGACCGATCTGACTGGGTTGAATCAGAAGAACCATGGAAAGTTCCCCGACACACATATCGTCTCCGTATTGCAGTTTGGCGCCGCAGTGCCGGCGCACGGTACAGCCGAAATGCCAGTGTGGGGGCCGATCCTTGGCCAGATGAATACCAATAACCTCCAGGCCAAACAGCTCAGAATCAGCAATTTGAGCCGCTACGTGGAGAGCATTCAGGCGAAGTAATTGCTCCGTGGCCCTTGGCGCCCCCGTATGATTTCTAGGGGGGCCAATGACTAAGCCGCAAAAACCGAGTCCGTATCATCAGAAGGCGCCCAGGGCTAACCAGCCCGCGGCGCCTTTTGAGCGCCAACCCGCCGCCGTACCGTCCGCGCACGCCCCGGCAAAGGCCCGTCCGGCCAGAAGCCATGCACCACGTACCTCACCCGCCCCGTCTGCGCCTCTGAAGCCCATGCCGGGCCCTGGAGCCCGCATCAGCCGGCGCGCTGCCGATCGCCTTAGAGCCGGCCACCTGTGGGTTTACGCCACCGACATCGAGCAGATTGAGCCCGGCGACCCGCCAGCCCTGCTGCCCGTAGCCGACACCCGCGGCATTCTGCTGGGTACGGCACTTTATAGTCCGTCGTCCCAGATTGCGCTCCGGCTTGTCTCCCGCGAAGCGGTCGATGAGACTGCGTGGCTCAATCTGCTTGACCAACGACTGCGCGCAGCGATCGCCCGCCGCCTGCCGCGTTTAGTCGGCGATGATCACAAATCGGACTCCTGCCGCCTCTGTTTCAGCGAGGCCGACGAACTCCCCGGCATCGTCATCGATAAATACGCGGGACTGCTAATTCTCCAGCTCCTGGCCAAAGGCCTGGACTCGCCAGCCGTCCGCGCAACCGTCGTGCGCGTACTCAAAAGCGAGCGACACCTACAGGCCGAAACCATTCTTGAACGCCCCGACCCACGCATTCGCGAGCTGGAGGGGCTAGGCGCGCCGGATCTCGCGCCGCTGTGGGCCGCCGACTCTGCGGCATCTGTAACTGCGACCCAATTCCGCCTGAATGGTCTCGTCTTCCACTACGACGCCGGCTCGGGCCAGAAAACCGGCGCCTTCCTCGACCAGGCCGCCAACTACGCTGCGGCGCGCGACTGGGCGCAACGATTCGGCGCCGCCAATCCGCAGAGCCAGGGCCGCGCGCTCGATGTCTGCACCTACCAGGGTGGATTTGCCCTGCACCTGGCCCAGGTCTCGAAACGTGTCACCGGCATCGACGCGTCTCGCGCGTCCTTAGAAGTGGCGGAGCGCAATCTCGAAGCCAATCGCGCGCAAATCAGCGCCGCGGTGGACTGGGTCGAGGGCGATGCTTTTGAAATCCTGCGCGGCTGGGCCGAGGCCGGCGAACGATTTGACACCATCGTGCTCGATCCGCCTGCCTTCGCCAAAACCAAGCGCGCCGTTGAGGGCGCCTTGCGCGGATACAAAGAGCTGAACCTGCGCGCTCTCCACATGCTGCGCCGGGGCGGCCTGCTCGTCACCTGTTCCTGCTCGCACCACGTCACGTGGGCTGACCTCGAGGGCGCGGTCGCGTCTGCCGCCGCCGACGCGCGTCGCCGCGTGCGCATTCTCGAGCGGCGTGGCGCAGCACTCGATCACCCTGTCGTGCTCAATCTGCCCGAGACTGAGTACCTCAAGTGCCTCGTGCTTCAAGTCGATTGAGCTGAACCAGGGTGACTCTATCCCGAAGCCGCGGCCCACGAATTGACGCGATCGTTAAGGAGCGGCAACCCCTCACCTGGCTGAACAGGAAACGGTGACCCTGGTTCGGCTCTAAGCAGCCGGTGGGCGCTTGGCCCAGTGCCAGCTTGAAAAGAATCGCGACCGCGAAGCTGCGACTGCGGCGATGTCGGCCTGCACAGGTTTTTTCTCGCCTGCTGCAGGATTCTGCCGCAACTGCGCCAGCGCTTCCTTCACCTGCGCGCGCAGCGTCTCGGCCTCAAGCACGCACGAGCGCAGATAGGCTGAAATCGTCAGCCCCGCTTCGGCGGCACGCTGATGCAATTGCGCGCGCTCGGCCCGCGTCAGTCGAATCGTCACGCTGGCGGCCTTGCGATTGTCTTGATCCGCGGCGCCGCGTGCCGGCTCCTCGCCGGCCTCGCTCATCTCATACGGATGGGCATCTGAATCCGGTACCCACTCCGCGATCCTCACTGACTGTGGCGGCTTGCGCGGCGGCAGATCTCCGTCCACACTGGCCCGCTCGGCTGGTCCAGTCTGCTCCGCCGGCGGGGCCGGCCGTGTACGCGCGTGGGAGCGCAACGCCTGCTCATAGCTGATGGTCGCCACATCGTCTGCGAGGCCGTCCAGATCCTGCGCGTTCTCAACGGGCGTGGCCGGGGAGCGTTTCGCGGGCATCGCAAGACCTGCCAGCAGGCTGGCAAAGGAGACAGCTTTGGGAGGCGCGGATGCGGGCGGCGGCATGGAAGCAGCATACGGGCGTCCGTCACGAGGATAAGTGTTCTCGGTCACGCACGGTCTGACCCTATTCCCAATTCAGGAACAGGCCTCGGCCTGTGCTGTTTCGAAACCAGCCTCTGCCTGTGCTGATTCAAAGCCGGCCTGTGCTGTTTCGAAACCAGCCTCTGCCTGTGCCGCTTCGACATCGGCCTCCGATTCGCATGGCTGTCCCGGCTCCTCCGCTCCGGTCTCGGGCAGAATCCTGCCCGGCAGGCGCAGCAGCTTCGTCATCTCCGGCACCGGCATCGGCTTGGCAAACAGGAAACCCTGTCCGTAGCGACAGCCCATCTGCTGCAATAGGCGATTTTGCTCCTCGGTTTCGATGCCCTCGGCGATTACGTTCATGTTGAGCCCGCGCGCCAGTTCGATAATGGTCCGCACAATCTGGCGCGGCTGGTCGCCCTCGTCCATCCGGCCCACAAACGATCGATCGATCTTGAGCATGTCAAAGGGAAAGCGGTGCAGGTGACTGAGAGAGCTGTAGCCGGTGCCGAAATCGTCCATCAGCAGCGACACGCCAAGATTGCGCAGGCTTCCGAGAACATCGCGCGCTGTGTTCAGATTTGGAATCAGGCTGGACTCAGTCATCTCCAGTCCGAGCTGGCTGCTGGATGCGCCGGACTCGAGGAGCAGCGACTCGACGTGGTCGGCCAGTCCGGGCCGCGAAAACTGCCGAGCCGACAGATTGACGCACACGCGCAGCGAACCGTTGAGCGGATCGTCGTGATTCCACTCCTGTATCTGGTTGCAGGCCTCCGCCATTCCCCAATCGCCGATGGGCAAAATCATGCCGCTCTCTTCGGCCTTGGGGATGAACTCGCCGGGCGCGACCAGGCCGCGCTCCGGATGCCGCCAGCGGATAAGGGCCTCGACGCCTTCGATTCTTCGCGTCTTCAGATTCACTTCCGGCTGATAGTAGAGAACGAATTCGTGTTGCTCCACGGCGCGGCGCAGATCAGAACTGCGCGGCCACGCCAGTGCCGGGTCGCGCGGTTGTGCCGGGCGCACGCGCGGCTTTTTCCCATTGGTAAATTTTCTCCGCAGCCGGCGCAATTCAAGTTGTGTAGAGACCATTCCCGCCATGTTTTCAAGCGTCTCAAGATCGCCCTCTGTCCATGCCGGGCCAGGCGTGTGCCGAAATACGACGAGCATACCCACGATCAGCCCTTCGGCCGAGCGAACCGGGGCTCCCGCAACCATGATGATTCCAAGCTGGCGAAAGTGCAGCCGTCGGGTTTGGAAATCCGGATGATTGGGAACATCGCCGATCGCGATCGGACCGTTCTCGGCCAGCATCATGTTGAAGATCGAGTTCTCGCGCGGCAGTTCGCGAACGCAATTGCCCGAGAAGGACTTGGTCCAGATGCGCAATCGATCGGCAAAGCATACCGCTGCCGATTCGGCGCCGAAGCGCTCCCCGGCCAGCCGCGTGATCGCGTCATAATCCGGCTCCGGGGGCGTATCGAGGATTGCGTAGGAGTGCAGCGCCGCAAGCCGCGACGCCTCCTGCCTGCAATCCGCTTCACCGGTCTCCGGTCTGGGTACACGCATCTCGAGTCGGGCCCCGCACCCGCATATCCCGCACTCTGGTTATCGTCGGGAAGCCGCATGTCTTGAGCGCTTCGAGCCTCAGCCCGCGACCGATCGTCTCACCACAGCCGCATCCACAACTACTTCGCCGCTTTGCGCTGTCCTGTTTCCGTCCACAAAAAGCTCAACTGGTCCGCATCGTCCTGCACCTGCTGCTCCACGCTCACCCCGGCGGAGTGGCCGCCGCTCAAGCTGTAATGAAGCAGGATTGGCCGGTCGCTTTTCGACGCCGCCTGCACCAGCGCCGTCATCTTGCGCGCATGCAGCGGATCGACGCGCGTGTCGCTGTCCCCGGTGAAGAACAGAATCGCTGGATACGCGGTGCCGGCCTTCACGTTCTGATAGGGCGAATACTTGAGCAGATACGGGAACTGATTCTGGTCCTCTGCCGAGCCATATTCCGTCGTCCAGTGCGGCCCCTGTTCGAATCTCTGATAGCGCAGCATGTCCAGCAGCGGATAGCCGCACCAGATCGCCGAGAACAGCTCAGGATGCTGTGTTATTGCTGCGCCCATCAACAAGCCTCCGTTGCTGCGCCCGGTGATGGCAAAGTGCGCCGGCGATGTATATTTCTGCTCGATCAGATACTCCGCGGCCGCAAACCAATCATCGAAGACATTCTGCTTCTTCTCAAACATTCCCTGCTGGTGCCACTCCTCGCCATACTCCCCGCCCCCGCGCATGTTGGGCAGCGCAAACCAGCCGCCCTGCTCAAGCCACCAGGCCCACGCCGCGTTCCACCCCGGCGTCATGCTCACGTTGAATCCGCCATAACCGGTCATCAGCAGCCGCTCGCTGCCGTCCTGCTTCAATCCTTTTTTGCCGGCGATAAACATCGGCACCCGCGTGCCGTCCTTCGATTTGTAGAAGACCTGTTTCAGTTCATACTGGCTCGTGTCGAAAGGCACCTCGGGCTGAGCAAAGATCTCGCGCTTGCCCGTAACTGTATCGAGCCGGTACAAAGTCGGTGGCTGAATATAGGACTGAAAACTGAAAAATCCATAGCGGTCCGTCGCCCGCCCGGCGATGCCCGAGGCCGATCCAATGCCGTCGTAGTCGACCGTGCCCTCCGCCTTCCCATCCAGCGAATAAATCTCGGTCGCCGATTTCACGTCCTTGAGCCGCTTGACATAAACCTTGCCGCCCACAACCGAGAAGCCATCGATCACATCTGCCGTCTCCGGCGCGATGGTCGTCCACCCGCTCGGATCGACGCCGGGATCGGCGCGCATCACCCGATATTTCGGCGATTTGTAATCGGTCATCACCACCCACGCGCCCTTGATGTTGCTCGCGTAAAAGCGCGACTCGATGCCCCACACCAGCACCTCAAACGGCGCATTCGGCTTGGTCAGATCGCGAAACACAATGTCCATGCGCCTGGCAGGCACGCCGCGCGAAATCGTCACCACCAGGTAACGGCCGTCATCGGTCACGGTCGAAGAGAAAAGGTCGATCGGCCCCAGCGGCTCATCGTAGAACTCGCGGCCAAACTCCAGCGTGTCCCGCGCGACCCTCTGCCCCAGCACATGCAGATAGAGCAGCGATCCTTGCTTGTTGGTCCGGGTGTAATAGAGCCCCGAGCCATCCGGCGTGAAATTGACTGAATAATAGACCGCCGCGGGCAGCTCATCCTCGAGCGTCTTCTTGGTCTTGATGTTGTAGACGCGGATCGAAGTCTCATCGGCGCCGCCCTGGCGCATGCGATATGCAATCAGATTTCCGTCGCGCGATACATCCGCAATCGCAATCGACGTATTCACATCGCGGCTCAACACCGCCGGATCGATCAGCCGCTCGTCCTTGCCCGCCCAGCCGCGCCGCACATAGACCGACGCCTGGTCCTCCTCGGCCAGCCGCTTCATAAAGAAGTAGCTATCGCCCCGCTGCAACGGCATCGACCAGCTTGTCACATGCTCCAGCGCCTCAAGGTCGTCGACCGCATGCGCGCGCACCCGCGCCAGTTTGAAGTAGCGCCCGGTATACGCATTCTCCGCATCGATGAAGGCCCGCGTTTGATCGCTCTTCGCGTTCTCGAGCCAGCGGTAGCTGTCGAGAATCTTTGTGCCGAAGTAGTTATCCAGCACCGGGTCGGTCGCCACATCGGGCGGAGCCCCAAGCAAAGCTCCATCGCCCGTGCGAATCGTCTGCGCCGCTGCGCCCGCGCACGCTACCGCCAACAACACTGCCGCCGCCATCCCTCGCCGCATGCAATCTCCTCGGAAAACAGAATACGCGTCGGCCTCCTGCAATCCCGATAGAATCGACAGCAGTGACCGGCACACCCTCAACCGAGCCTGGCCTGCCGCCGCCTTCAAAATGGGCGCGCGCCGTGGCACTGTTGCGCCCCTCTCACGCGCACTCTGCCTTCTCCGCGACCATCGTGCTCATGGCCTCGACTTTTCTGTCGCGCATCATCGGCCTGGTTCGCGTGAAATACATCATGTGGCTCTTCGGCAGCGGCACCCAGGCCGACGCCCTCAACGCCGCGTTCGTGCTGCCCGACATGATTTCCTACTTCCTCGTCGGCGGCGCGGCCTCCATCACCTTCGTCTCCATCCTCACCCGCTATCGCGAGACCGGCCGCGAAGCAGAGGGCGACCGCTCCCTCTCCGTCATCCTCACCACGATGTACATTGTGCTCGGCGCCGCCATCGCAATCGCCGAGATCGCCGCTCCCTGGTACATCCACTGGTGGTTCAATGGATTTGACGCCGGCAAAGCCGCTCTCTGCATCAAGCTCACAAGAATCCTGCTGCCCGCGCAGCTCTTCTTCTTTGCCGGCGGAGTCTTCGGCGCTGTCCTGTTGGTCCGCAAACAATTCAACGTGCAGGCCGTCTCGCCGCTCATCTATAACGCGGGAACCATCGTCGGCGGCCTTCTGCTGGTGAAGCATCTAGGCGTCTCATCGCTCGCCATCGGCACCGTCGCCGGCGCGTTCCTCGGCCCGTTCCTGTTGAATGCCGTCTATGCCCGCCGGGCCGGAACCCGCTACGCCTTCATCCTCGACTGGCATGACGCAGGTCTGCGCGAATGGGTGCGTCTGTCTCTGCCTCTCATGGCAGGCGTCTCGCTGGTCACCGCCGACAGTTGGATCATCGCCCACTACGCGTCCACCATCGGTGGCGCCGTTTCGCTCTTCAACTACGCCAAACAGTTCTTTACCGCGCCCATGGCCGTGCTGGCGCAGGCCGCCGGCACCGCGTCCATGCCCTTCTTCGCCAGCCTCTGGGCCAAGCAGAATCGCTTCGAATTCGCCAACGTTGTCGCCGACTCGGTTTCGCGCGTCGCCTGTATGGGCTTTCTCGCCGCCTCGGCCATGATCGCCCTGGGCAAGCCCGTGATCGACCTCGTCTTTACCGGCGGACACTTCTCCGACGCCGACGCCAGCCTCTGTTTCGCCTACTTCGCCGTCTTCTCAATCTCGGTTTTTCTGTGGTCCGCGCAGGCCATCTACTCGCGCGCCTTCTTCGCCGCCGGAAATACCTTCACTCCCATGGTCGCGGGAACTATCGTGACCGTCGTCTCGCTGCCGGTTTACATGTTTCTGTTTCACAGCTTCGGAGCCATGGGCCTGGCCGTCGCCTCTGACCTAGGCATCGCTCTGCAAACCCTCACCATCGCCCTGCTGCTGCATCGGCGCCACATGGTCTCGCTCGCCAGTCTGGATTACCCCGAACTCGCCCGCTGCCTCGTCGCCGGCCTTCTCAGCGGTGCCGTGGTCTGGGCCATCTTCGCGTGGTTAGGACGCTACTTGATCGCCGCATGGGTCGCGCACTCCGGCCTCGCGCACCTGAGCCGCGGACAGACCCGCATCGTCGACCTCTTCATCCTCGTCGCTGGTTCAGCCGTGTGGCTCGCCCTCACCGACCAGATCCTCACCCGCACCGGCTCAGCGCTGCCCAGCGTCGCCCGCAAACGGCTCGGCCTCGGCTAAAGCATTTTCGGAAATGCTGTAGTCCGAAGCCGTAAGCGTAAAGTCAGCGCGACCAACAGAGAGCGGTGACCTGCACTATTTCAAAAGACCACACGATTGCAGAAAATGCCTTAGCAGAGCTCGCGCGCTCCTGCACATCTTGGACATCTGCAGGCGCACAAAAACACAAAAGCCCCAGGCGCTACCGGCTTTGTAGGTCGATAGGCCCCTGGGACTTTCGCTTCTCTTCCAAATGCGCTGGACTTAAACGGTGACGGCCTTCGGCGTCTCGACCGCCGCTGCCGGCTTGGCCTCAACCTTGGCGTCTGGCTTCTTGATGTCGATGCCGCCCTTGAAGAACGCGCCATCTTCAATGCTGATGCGCGCCGCCGAAACGTCGCCCGTCAGTGCGCCTTCCGCGCGAATGTCCACGCGATCGGTCGCCGCCACGTTGCCCTTCACCTTGCCCAGCACCACGATTTCGCGGGCATTGATGGCCGCATTCACCTGGCCGTTGCGCCCCACCGTGAGCCGGTTGCCGGGCAGATTGATGGTGCCTTCGATCTTGCCGTCAATATAGAGAGACTCTGAGCCGGTGATTTCGCCCTTGATGAATAGGCCTTTGCCGATCGTGGCCTGTTCGCCGGTAGGCGCTGCCGGAGCGGCTGCGCGCGCAGGCTCATAGGCCGGCGTCGCCGGGGTCGACGGCCGCACGGGCTCGGGGGTTGAGTTCGGGGAGTTGGGTCCTTGCTGGGTTGGTTTCCACATAGCGCTCAAGATGATTCCTTTTCTGTCCTGCTGGACTGGGTTGCCAAGGCAGCGGCCCCTTCAATCGGCCTGAATTTGTATCTTTGCAGATCGTCGCGTTTCACACTGTCTTTCGCGTGTGTCCGCAGTCTGCATTCTATTCCTGCTCGGCAAGCCCAAGCTTGATCTCTGCGCCTATTTTATTCCGCAAATGCGCTTTCCATCGAGAGCTTTGAACCTTTGGTACTCGCCGGTGCTCAATTGTAGCAATATCCTCAAAGCCAACGGCAAACATGCGGCGAATCTTAATGCTATAGTCATCCCGCAGTCCGAGATGCCTATGCCCAACAGCGTTCCTGATCCCACTCTGTTCCTGAATGTCGACCTCGACATCCACTCCACGGGTGACTTGCAGCCTCTGGTGTCAGCCCTCGGCGACAAAGTCATCGACCTCTTCGTTGGCCGGGTCAATCGACACTACGAGGCCCATCTCGAGCTCGCTGCTTCGAGACGCAAACAGACCCCGACCTGGGTCATCATCGAACTCTGTAAGCTCATCGAAGCGCTGCCTCCGGCGAAAAGGAAATTATGGAACGCCGCGAAAATTCGCAGCTTCGATATCGGCATCGACACACCCGGTCGCAATCGATACTTCTGGAGCGCCGTAACTCCGGATGCAATTCGCGCTGCCGCCAGAGTCGACGCACAAATTGCAATCACCGTTTATGGCCCGATGAAGCCGGCTCAAACGCGCCGCACGAAGCCAACAGCGCCTTCAAAATAGAGACTGTGCCGAGCACGCATGCAGGATTAATTGCATTCAATTTCACGGCTATTCCGGTGCATAGTTGTTCCGGCTTTCCTTTCGACGAAATTCACTGGAGCGTCAGTGCCAGTCAGCCGCACCGAAAATGCTTGTCAATAGGCAATTCGAAAAATAATTTACAACTCGCTGATTCCATTACGAATTTTCCCTGCTCGATTTTGCGTATTAATTCTGCGAAAGGCCCACAATAGAAGCAGCAGCAAAAAAAGCCGGCGCGAAGCGGGGCGCCTGGACGGCCAGTCCCCGCACCGCAGCTGCCGGAAGCTCCGGCGCGCCGCTTTTGCTTTTCAATTTTGGCTGTCCACTGGGAGTTTGGGGGTACCCCCCCACCCCCCCTCCTAAATTTGCAGTTTTCCACACAAAGTTTGCGTGTTTTTGCGCAGTTGAACCCCGACTCATTTGGTCCGGATTGAAGGACATGCTTTCGTGGGACCACAGTCCAAAGGCCCTGAAAGGAGTGCAGAATTGCATATTCTCCAAACATTCGCCTTAATTTGAAAATCGGGGACCCGCTGATTGAATCCAAATAGGTTATAGGGCTGGAGATTGCACACCCCTCCCCTACCCTATTCGCTCTCTATTCGCCCCTTGTGCCCTTTATTCAGTGCAAATCTTCCTGTTCTTTTTTCCACCGTTCTGCTGCTTCAGTAGCTTCCGTCCACTCCGTCATGCCCTACTCTTGATGCATGACCGATCGCGAACTGGTCGCGCGCATCGCCCGCTCCAACGGCGGAAAGGCCGGATACAAGCAGCTTGTCCGCGAACTGGGCCTCGGCGGTGGCCGCGAGCGCCGTCTGCTGCTGGAGCAGCTTGAGCGGCTCACCGTGCGCGGCGAGCTCGCCAAAGTCGACCGCGAGCACTGGAGAATCCCGGGGCCAAAGGGATTTGGCGGCGGCAGCCGCGACAATCTCATCGCCGGCCGCCTCGATCTGCACCGCGACGGCTACGGATTTGTGCGGCCCACGGTCAAGCAAGCCTCCCAATTATTGGCAGATCGGGGTCCCCACGGACAGGTCCAGGTCCGTGGGGTGCAGGAGGACATTTTTGTTCCGCCCAACGAGATGAACGGCGCCATGCAGGGCGACCAGGTGCTCGTCGAGCTGGAGCCGCCGCGCGCCGATGGGCGCCGCTCGGGCCGCATCGCGCGCATTCTCGAGCGCCGCAACCCGACCGTCGTCGGCACGTTTCACTATGCTCGCGGCGAGCGCTTTCCGTCGAATGTGGTCATTCCCTTCGACGAGCGCATGACGCAGCACATCCTGATCCCGCAAGGACAGGAACTGCCCGTGGCCAGCCCGGATCGAACGCCGCACCGCGTTCTGGGCCGCGAAGCAGCCGCGGTGCAGGAACACGAGAGCCTCGAGGGCCTCATCGTCGACGTCGAGATTACAAGCTGGCCGACGCCGTTCAAGCCGCCCGTGGGCCGCGTCGTTGAAGTGTTAGGCTCGCCCGACGATTTTGGCGTCGACGTCGAAATGATGATCCGCAAGCACCAGTTGCCGCGGATCTTTCCCGACAACGTTCTGGCCGAAGCGCGCGCCGTGGCACATCTAGACGCCGAAGAAGTGGCGCGGCGCAAGGATTTTCGTGATTTGTCAATTGTCACCATCGATGGCGAAACGGCAAAGGACTTCGACGATGCAGTTCTGGTCACCGATCGCGCCGGCGGGGGATACGAGTTGCAGGTGCACATCGCCGATGTCGCAGAATACGTGCGCGCCGGAACCGATCTCGATCTCGAAGCGCGCCTGCGCGGGACCAGCGTGTACTTTCCCGACCGCGCGATTCCGATGCTGCCGCAGGGGCTGTCGACCAACATCTGCAGCCTGCGCCCCGGCGAGGACCGGCTCGTGCTGAGTTGCATCCTGCAACTCAGCGACGCGGGCCGCATCGAGAGCTACGAAATCGTCGAAGGCGTTATCCGCTCCGCCGCGCGCATGACGTACACCGCAGTCAGCGCGATCCTGGACGGCGACGAAGAGGTTCGAAAGAGCTACGCGCATCTCGTCCCCAGCTTCGAGCGCATGAAGAAGCTTGCGGTGCTGATGAACAAGCGTCGCGAAGAGCGCGGCAGCATCGACTTTGACCTGCCCGAGCCGGTGATCGAGTTTGACGAGCACGGCGAGATGCGCGGCGTCACCAAGTCCGAGCGCACATGGGCCAATCGGCTCATCGAGGAGTTCATGCTTGCGGCGAACGAATGCGTGGCCACGTGGCTCGAGGACCTTGGCGTGCCCTCGCTCTATCGAATACACGAGAAGCCGGAGGCCCGGCGCGTCGTGCAGTTTGAAGAACTGGCTGCTAGCTTTGGCTATTCGCTAGGTCTCGGTGCACTGCCCGTCAAGCGCATTCAGACGCGCGGCGATCGTCGCGATGCGCAGCGCTCAGGGCGCCCGGCGCGCACCCATGAAGTGGCCGAAGACATCGCCGTCACTCCCAGGATGTATCAGAAGCTGGCCGCACGCATCGAGGGCAAACCTGAAGAACGCATTCTCAGCTATCTCATGCTGCGTTCGCTGCGCCAGGCGCGCTACTCCGAGATCAACGAGGGCCATTTTGCGCTGGCCGCGCCGAGCTACACACACTTTACGTCGCCGATTCGCCGTTATCCCGATCTGATCGCGCATCGCATCACTAAACAGTTGCTCAGCGAGGGTGTGGCTGGCCGCGGAGAGGTGGCGAAAGATCGGCATGCCTCACCCTGGACGCATCCCAACGAAGGTCTTGCGGGAATCGTCGTTCATCGCGCGAAGAAGCGGCCGCACGATCACGCGGAGATTGAGGCTCCTATTGCCGAGCAGGAGCTGGCGCAGATTGCCGAGGAAACCAGCCAGACCGAGCGTCGCGCCGCCGAGGCCGAGCGCGAACTGGTGGAGTGGAAAAAGGTCCGCTTCATGGAGGACAAAGTCGGCGAAGAGTTTGCCGCGCTCGTACTCAATCCTGCGAAGTACGGATTATTTGTGGAGCTGACCGATCTCTTCGTCGAGGGGCTGGTGCCCATCGATTCGCTGCGCGACGATCGGTACACCTGGCGCGAAAATACGCACGAGGTCGTCGGGGAGCGCTGGGGACGCCGCTTCCGCGCAGGCGATCGGGTGCATGTCATTCTCGATCGCATCCTGGCGCAGGAGCGCCGGCTGCAATTCTCCATCGTCGAAGAGGGAATTGCTCTCACCGGAAAAGCGCCGGCAAGATCTGCGCCCAAGCCGAAACAGAATCGTCGCAAAGACGTGACCTTTGCCGCCAAGCGCCTCAAGGGACAGAAGCGCTCAGGCAAAAAGGGCAAGCGGCGCTGAGGAGCGCCGCTGATTCTGTCAGTTCAAAAAGCTCTCACTTGCCGGCCTGCTGCGCGGCATATTTACCGATCAACGGCAACTCCCAACGCTCGCCTTTGAGCGCTTTGAGCAGCGCCATGAGCCAGCCTACAAAAAAGGCGACCATGGCGATCAGAAAGATGATCTGGCCGAGGATGGGAATGACGTTGATGAAGCTGACGACGAACACGACGGCGTAGAGAAAGATGCACTGCCAGGCGTGGAAGCGGATGAACGAGTTCTTGTTGTATGGCTCGACGAGCAGAAAAATGATCGCCGGAATGATGGTGACGTAGGCGAGCGCGCCGGCGGCGTTTTCAGACAGACCGCTCTGCGCGGACTGCGAAGGAACTGGCGATGGATCGGACATGTTGACCTCCTTGATTTGAACTCAGTTTCGGAAAGCGAAAAGCAAGAAAACCTGCACTGCCCCTGGGGAAAATGAGTCTTTTGGATCGCGAGCCGGAGCAAACCGCCTGCCACCGACGAGACGATTCGGCCGCATTAGCGATCGGCCTGCTTCTCGGCGAGATCGCCGATCAGCGGCAGTTTGAATCGTTCGCCGTTGAGCGCCTTGATCAGCACCATGAGCCAGAGGATCAGCATGGCCAGCGACACAAAAGGATAAAGACCGAATGAGAACAGAACGAAGAGAGGAAACAGATGCCCGCAAATGAAGATGACCATATCAATAGCAATCCAGGCCGCCGCCATAAAAATGCACTGCCAGGCGTGAAAGCGGACATAGGAACTGCGATTGTAGGGCGCAACCAGTAAAAAGACGATAGCTGGAATCAAGAGAATGTAGGCGATTCCGCCGGCTGCATTCTCCGACAGGCCCGATGGGTGCGCTGCGGAGGGTGTTTGCTCTGGCATGCGATCTCCTTACTGTCGCACTCCGGATGAATGGCCCCGCGCCTTGGCCCCGGAGCGAGGTTAACCAAATCTCTCTGGCTGGCGCAGGTGAAACGAATTTCTGAAACGATCTCGACGCCATCAGGAAACCTTGAAAACGGACTGTTGTCAAGCAGATAATCGCGATGCCGAGCCGCTTTCCTCGAGCCGGACCGATTCCCAAAATCGGACGCGTCAGGTCCAGACTGCTGCGAGACGGACAGATTTTTGGGCAATCAAGGGCGAAAAACCAAGAGCCCTCATCGCGTGAACGACGAGGGCTCGGGATTTGTTTCACTTGCAGGCAGGCGTCGCGCCCGATGGAAAGGCGCGCTGCCGGCTATTGCGCTTTTGGAGCGGCGTGTTTGTGGTGACGCTGCGGCAGCGGCTTGCGTGCTTGCGGCTTTACGGTTGATTCATCGACCGGAGTTGTGCCTTGCACATCGGCGGCGAAGTTGGCGCCCGCGGGCACGAGGTAATCCGCTACCTTTTGCGAATCGGATGGCTCGGTGGTGACGGTGATGCGCGAAGCGTCAATGCCCTTTTCGCCGACGAGGTAGGCCTTGGCGTTGACGGCGCGCTGTGCAGCGGAGTCCTCGACCTTGGCGTGTTTGTGCTTGGCGGCGAGCGCAGTTTCTTTGGCGGTCTTGGCTTGTTCTTTGCTGCTTGCAGAGCCGACCAGGACAACCTTGGCGTCGGGGGCGTTCTGCAGATCGAGAGCTACTTCGTCGAGGCAGGCTTTGCCCTCGTTGTTGACGCGCGTCGGGCGCTGCTTGTCGTCGGCGAAGGAGACGCTGCAGAGGGCCTGGGCATGCGGAACGGGCGGCGGCGGCGGAGCAACGATCGACACGTTGGTCGAAGCGCTGGCCGCGTGATTCTTGTCGTCACTGACTTTGCAGGTTATATCGACGGAGCCGGTGGGCGCGCCGGTCGAGGAGAACGTCGCCGTGGTGCCGGCGCCGCTAATGGAGCCGGCCGCGGCCGAATAGCTGTAGGTCAGGGGACGATTTTGCGGACTGACGCCGGTGGCGGTGATGCTGGCCGTGTCGCCGGGCTTGATGGTGCTGGGGCTGGCCGCGCAACTGACGGTAGGCGGCTCAAAGTCCTTGATGGTGAAGCTGGCGGAGCACTCGGCGGTCTGGCCGGGCTTCAAGCCTTCTTTGCCTTTCTTGCCTTCTTTCACTTCGCTCTTGATGGTGTAGCTGCCGGGATCGAGAGTGCCAGTTGCGACAGACGCGTTGGAGCCGTTGCCGGTGACGCCGGCGCCGGTCCAGCTATAGAGAACGCTGGTGTTCTTCTTTGTGCTGATGGAGCCGGCGGTTGCGGAAGCATTCACCGCTTCGCCCTGGAAAACGGCAGGAGGCGTTGCGTTGCAGGTGAGAGTGATGGGCGGCTGCTTTTTGCAGCCCATGGGCAAGATCGCGAGACATGTCGAGGCGAGTACGAGACAAACCGATTTCAAACTGCGCACAACCATTGTTTTCATCCTCCGCGAAACTTCGAAAAAACAGTGTTGAAAGAGGCGACTCGACGGAGCCGCGCGTTTCAGCGAGAGATTTCCTCTCTCAGGGATTCGGCAGAATTGTAGTTCTTCTGGGCGGGCCGGCGAAGGTGCGGCGATCACTGGCGTTAAGGCCACCTGCGGTGGGGCAGACGCGCTTCGCGCCCACAAGGCCGCCTGCGGTGGGGCAAACGCGCTTCGCGCCCACTTGAGCAACAGTGGGAAGTTGGCCGTGGTTTTGGCACAATTGACGGTGCAAGAGTGAGATACCCCCCCTCCCGGTCTCCGGAAGCAAGTTCCTTGTTTTCAGGACTTTAGCGAGATGGGGTCGCGCCAAAATCCTCTCAGCAAAGGAGTTACGGGCAAAATCCTCTGCCGAAAGGACTTAGAGCACAGGGATCAGGGATCAGAGATCAGAGATCAGGGATCAGAGATCAGAGATCAGAGATCAGAGATCAGAAAGACAGTGGACGGTGGGCTCCGCTTCGCGCATTTCTCGCTACTGTTTTCATTGTGAACTTTTGCGCGAATTAACACGCAAAATCGAGCGAAGATTTTTGCGAATGGAATCAATGAGTTGCAAATTATTTTACGAATTACCTATTGACAGGAATTTGAAGGGCGGCGAAACGCGCTTCGCGGCACATGCGGTGCGGCAGACGCGCTTCGCGCAGAGGCATTCGTGCTTTGCCATGTCTCAGAATCGAGACATGGGGCACCCATTTTCGTGCGGAGTGGAGATGGATTTGGGCGCGCGAGGTTCGTGCTTTCCCACTCATACGCGATAAAGCCGCGCATGAATGGGGCACCCGTTTTTCGTGGGGACGGAGAGTCGCGAACAGCAGGGCGCGGTATCCGGCAGAGCAGGCGCGGGGGAACCGGCTTCCATGCTTCAGATGGATCGGGGGAGGTGGCTGGGTATTGGGGTTATTTGCGCTTGGTGAATTTGCCGAGCATGCTGTCGGGCGGGGCGTTGAGGTTTCCATCGCTGTCGACGGTGAAGACGGCGGGCTGCCCGGAGCAGGTGAGGGTGACTTTGCTGCCGCTCTCGGTGTAGGTGCATTCGGTGCTGATGGGGCCGGCGGAGTAGGTGGCTTTGCCATCGGAGGCAAAGGCGATGGAGACGATGCCTCCGTCGTAGGTGTTGCCCTTGACCTTGCTGCCGCAGCCGGCAATGGCGAGACAGGCGAGCGCGACGAGAGCGCAGGCAGAGACGCTTCTAAAGATGGCTTTCATGTTGTTTCTCCAGAGATGGGGCGCGGGCGAACAGGTTTGCTTGAGTCGACTGCAAGCCGGGACCGGGCGCTGCTCAGATTCGTTGGGTCGAGGGGGAACAGTATGAGGCACTTTACGTGGAATGAATGCCGCGGGCAAGCATGTTTTTTGGGGCGTGAACGGCGCGGGAATTCCACCGGTTCCACATGGGGCGGGGAAGGCGCGCCGTATGCTCAAGTAAGAAGACTCGTGAGTGATTTTGCCCAGAGCGTGAAGCAGCAGGCCGACATCGTGAAGGTGATCGAGGGGTACATACGTCTGCGCAAGGCGGGGGCGCAGAACTACTCGGGTCTGTGCCCGTTTCACAAGGAGAAGTCGCCATCGTTTTCGGTGCATGCGGTGCGGCAGTTTTATCACTGCTTTGGGTGCGGCGTGTCGGGCGATGTGTTTTCGTTTGTGGGGAAGATTGAGAACGTGGGTTTTCCCGAGGCGGTGCGGATTGTGGCGGGGAAGTGCGGGATTGCGCTGCCGAAGAGGGAATTTTCTTCGCCGGAAGAGGCGGCGGATGCGCGGCTGCGGGGCAAGCTGCTGGATCTGCATGAGGCGGCGGCGGCGTGGTATGAGGAGCAATTGCGCGGGCCGGAAGGGGCGGTGGCGCGGGAGTATCTGGCGGGGCGCGGACTGACGCCGGAGGGAATCAAGGCTTTCAGGATCGGGTATGCGCCGGACGGGTATCACGCGCTGGAGGAACGGCTGAAGGGGATGGCGGACCTGGAGGCGCTGCGGGCTTCGGGTCTATTCAGTTCAAAAGAACAAGGCGATGGGACGCTGGGACCGCTGTACGACCGGTTTCGCAAGCGGATCATGTTTCCTATCGCGAATGAGAGCGGGCGGGTGATCGCGTTCACGGCGCGGACGCTGGAGACGGGCGAGAAGGCGGGACCGAAGTATCTGAATTCCCCGGAGACGCCGCTGTATTCGAAGAGCCTGGTGTTGTTCAACCTCGACAAGGCGAAGACGGCGATCAGGAAGATGGAGTTTGCGCTGCTGGTGGAGGGGCAGATGGACTGCATCAGCGTGTATCTGCGGGGAATTCAAAACGTGATTGCGACGAGCGGGACGGCGTTCACGGAGCAGCAGGTGGCGATTTTGAAGCGGCACACGTCGAATGTGGCGGTGAATTTCGATCCGGACGCGGCGGGGGCGAATGCGGCGGAGAAGTCGATTGCGCTGCTGACCGAGGAGGGGTTCAACATCAAGATTGTGACGCTGGATGGGGGGCTCGATCCAGACCGGTACATTCGCGAGCGGGGGGTGGAGGCGTACACGGCGGCGGTGCGGGCGGCGCGGCGGCAGTCGGATTATTTGATTGAGCGGGCACGGACGGCGTTTCCTGGGGCGAGCGCGGAGCAGAAGGTGAAGGCGCTGAATTTTCTGCTGCCGCACATTCGGCGGATGAAGGAGAAGCTGGCGCGAGACCAGTTCGCGGCGGATGCGGCGCAGAAGCTGGGGATCGATTCGGCGGTGCTGCGGGAGGAGTTGCGGCAGGCGGCGCTGAAGCGGCGGGATCACATTGAGGCGAGGCCGACGGGGCTGACGGAGGTGGAGCGGGTGCTGCTGCGGGCGCTGGCGATTTCCGAGCCTGAATTTGAGGAGGCGCGGCGGGTTGCGGCGGAGGCGGTGAGCAGGAGGCCGGAGCTGTTTGAGGGTCTGGCGGCCTTTCGCGCCCTGTGCCTCTTGGCAGGAAGAGGCGCGCGGGACCCGATGGAAGTTGTGGAGGATGAGGGGCAGCGGGCGCTGCTGGCCGAGGCTCTGCTGGCGGAGACGGAGCCTCCCACGGATGCGACGGTGATTGGGGCGGTGGTGAGCTTGGAGAAACGGCGGATCGAGGCTCAGATTCGCGACATGCGGGCGCAGATTGGGGAGGCGGAGCGGCGCGGGGATTTTGCGGAGCTGGCAGTGTTGACGCAACGGAAGCTGGATCTGGACCGGGCGCTGAGGGGGTTGCAGGGGCCGGGGGCGGCGTAGGGATGGCGGGCGGGTACAAAGGTGCGGCTCGCGGGACGGAAATGGGCAGTTTTTGCGCCGTTGGGGCCGGTTTTGGCGTCTAAATAAGTGGAATCAGAGAGGGCCGGGAGGGGAAGCCGGCCGGACACAGCGACCGTAGGGATGCCGAGGACGAACCGAGGCTGAAGATTTGATGCAGGGATGGCGGTCAGATTGTGGTAATCTATTGATCTCTGTGAGGATGCGCGCCCCCTTTGCCCCACATATGAGCTTCGGCTCGCGGGCGACCAGGAGAATCCTGAAGCGCGAACATCCGATTCCGAGCTATGAATTGAAACCGCATTTTTTTGCGGGCAACCGCAGGTGCGCCGTTTCGCGCGTGGATTTCCGGGGTGGAGATCTTTTTTTGATGCGCGGTAACAGGCGCCGCACTGTCGCGCGGCACGGTGCAGAAACAGAAGATCGCGCTGGAGAGCAGGAATACTTTGGCAACCAACGAGAAGTTTGACGACGACATCACGAACCTGATCGAGACGGGTAAGGAGAAGGGCTATCTCACTTACGGCGATGTGAACGACATGATCCCGGAAGACATCAGCACTTCGCCAGACGACCTGGACGATCTGATCACGACAATTGGAACCCAGGGCATCGATCTTTTGGACGCTCCGAAGTTTGGCAGCGACAAGGACTTTGAACTGGAAGAGGGCGAGGACGTCGAGCTGGACCTGACGCCCGGCACGCTTGAAAAGACTAACGACCCGGTGCGCATGTATCTGCGCGAGATGGGCACGGTGCCGCTGCTGACGCGCGAAGGCGAAGTGGAAATCGCGAAGCGCATCGAGCGCGGACAGATGCGCGTGCTGAAGGCAATTTCGCGTTCGCCGATCGTGATTCGCGAGATTGTGGCGCTGGGCGAAGACCTGAAGCGCGGCGTGCGCAACGTAAAAGAGGTTGTGGTCTTCGACGAAGAAGAGCTGACCGAAGAAGTGGTGCAGACGCGGGTGCGGGCGACGGTGACGCGCATCGAGGCGCTGGTGAAGCACCAGAAGAAAATTGCGCTGCTGGAAGAGAAGCAGGCGGCGGCGAACAGCAAGACCAGCCAGCGCGAACAGCGCAAGACGCGCTGGGCGATTGCGCGCGAAAAGGTGCTGGTGTCGCGGATTGTGCGGGAACTGAAGTACACGGCACTGGAGCGCAAGCGGCTGCTCGACAAGGTCAACAAGACGGTCGACACGATGCGCACGCTGGAACGGCAGATTCGCTCGCTGGATCAGAAGTATGAAGCCAGCAAGAGCGAGGAGCTGAAGAAGGAATATCGGCGGCAGCAGAAGAACTGCAAGGTCGACCTCGAAAAGATCGAAGGCGACGCAGGCGTTTCGATTGCCGAGTTGAAGCGCACGCAGCGCGAGATGATCCAGGGCGACATGGACGCGGAGCAGGCCAAGCGGGAGCTGATTGAGGCCAACCTGCGCCTGGTGGTGTCGATCGCGAAGAAGTATACGAATCGCGGACTGCAGTTTTTGGACCTGATTCAGGAAGGCAATATCGGCCTGATGAAGGCGGTAGACAAGTTTGAATATCGGCGCGGCTACAAGTTTTCGACGTATGCGACGTGGTGGATCCGGCAGGCGATTACGCGCGCGATAGCAGACCAGGCGCGCACGATTCGTATTCCGGTGCACATGATCGAGACGATCAACAAGCTGATTCGCACGAGCCGGCAGCTGGTGCAGGAGCTGGGCCGCGAGCCGTCGAGCGAAGAGATTGCGCGGCGCATGGATATTCCCGTGGCCAAGGTGCGCAAGGTGCTGAAGATTGCGCAGGAACCGATTTCGCTGGAGACGCCGATCGGCGAGGAAGAAGACTCGCACCTTGGCGACTTTATCGAAGACCGCCAGGCGGTATCGCCGTCGGAAGCGGTGATCAGCGTGAACCTGAAGGAATACACGTCGCAGGTGCTGCGCACATTGACGCCGCGCGAAGAGCGGGTGATCAAGATGCGCTTTGGACTGGAAGATGGCTCGGAGCACACGCTGGAGGAAGTGGGACAGAACTTCCAGGTGACGCGCGAGCGCATCCGGCAGATTGAAGCCAAGGCGCTGCGCAAGCTGAGGCATCCGTCGCGGAGCAGGAAGCTGAAGGCGTTTGTTGAAGGCGTGAAGGAAATGTGATCCATGTGAGGGGCGGACGCGCTTCGCGCCTTTTGCATTTGAGAACTAAGAGAGCCGCAGCCTCAGGGTTGCGGCTTTTTGTTTGTGGCGTAGATAGCTGGAAGGGCGGATTGACTTATTTAAGTCGCCTGGAACATAATCTTCTCATGGAGCCGAAAGCCATCCGCACGTCGATCGATCTGCCGCGTGACCTGCATCGACGCCTGCACGAGGCCGCGGCGCGCAAGGGCTGCTCGGCGCGCAGGCTGATCCTGGCAAGCATCGAGCGCACGGTAGAAGAAGTGAAGCAGGAGCGCCCCAAACGGCGTCTGAAGCTCGATCCTCCGCTGATCCGCCCGGCAGGACGGCGCATCGGCCTTAGCAACGAAGAGGCGTATGAGCTCATTGAGCTTCCCTGATATGAACGTCTGGCTGGCGTTGGCGACGCCGGAACACATTCACGCGGCCATCGCGCGGCAATGGTGGGGGCAGGAAGAGGGGTCGATTGCCTTCTGCCGTCTGACGCAGCTCGGCCTGCTTCGTCTCGTCACGACTGCGGCGGTGATGGACAACAAGCCGGTCACGCTGAGTGAAGCGTGGAGGGTTTACGACCGGTTTTTTCAGGACGATCGTGTCGTTCTGATCTCGGAGCCGGCTGAAGTAGAAAGCAAGTTTCGCGCCAGGGCTGTGGGAAGGACCGCTTCGCCCAAGATCTGGGCGGATGCGTGGCTGCTTGCGTTTGCCGAGCAGGCCGGAGGCAAGCTCGTCACTTTCGATAAGGCCCTGGCTTCGCGAGGAGCGCACTGTCTGTTGCCAAGGGGAGCCGCAGATTGAAGACCTCTATTGCGGCTTTTTGTCGGGGCGCGCGGGCGACGCTTCAGAAGCCATAGTTCTTTTTGCGGAGGGCGTTTTTGTAGGCGTCGCGGGCTTTTTTGGCGGTCAACTCGGCGTCATGAAGCTTGAAGCCGGCGTCGTCCCACAGCTCCATCTGCGTCATCGAGTGGTCGGGGGTGGCGAGCGCCTCTTCGGCGCGAATCGCGGCAACCCAGTTGTCCACTGCGTGTTTATATGCGGTGAGAAGCTGGTCGAAGTCCGGATTTTCCATAGACGTGAATGTAAGTGGGGCAGGGCGATGCGTCAATCGTCCGGGGCTTGAATTCATCGGAGATTTATGTGGCGATTTCTCGCTATTGACTTATCGGATCGGCTGGCACGCGCAACGCCGGTTTGCCAGTGCCAAGTGTGCTCTGCTAAAACGTTTATTCTTATCATTTACAGGGAAAGAGGTTGTGCAAGATGAAACCGTTTACTCGCCGCCAGTTTGGGAAAGGCGTGGCCGCGACGGCCGCAGCCGCGTATTCCGGCGCTTTCATGCCGAAGATCGGATGGGGCGAGCCGCAACCGTCTACCCTTTTCTACCCCAAGGGATTTCAGTGGGGATGCGCGACGGCGGCGTATCAGATTGAGGGTGGCGCGCGGGAGGATGGGCGCGGGCCGTCGATATGGGACACGTTCAGCCACACGCCGGGCAAGACCTATCGCGGCGAGACGGGCGATGTAGCCGATGATTCTTATCATTTGTATAAGGAAGACATCCAGCTGTTGAAGGCGCTGGGAGTGAGTACCTATCGCATGTCGATTTCATGGTCGCGCGTGATTCCCGATGGAGCGGGCCAGCCGAACCCGAAGGGACTGGACTACTACAACCGCGTGATCGATGAGCTGCTGAGAAACAACATCACGCCCTACGTGACGCTGTTCCACTGGGATCTGCCGCAGGCGCTGGACGGCGGCTGGCAGAATCGCGCGACGGCCAAGTCGTTTGCGGATTATGCGGCCTATGTGAGCAAGCGGATTGGCGACCGCGTGCACCACTTCATGACCACTAATGAGTTCATCTGTTTCACCGATCTCGGCTACCAGGAGGGCCGGTTTGCCCCGGGGCTCAAACTGCCGCCGGCGCAGGTGAACCAGATCAGGCATCACGCCATTCTGGCGCATGGGCTGGGGGTTGAGGCGATTCGCGCCAACACGCCGAGCGGAACGCAGGTGGGGCTGGCGGAGAATGCGATTGTCTACATTCCTGTGATCGAAACGCACGAACACATCGAGGCGGCGCGCAAGGCGACGCGGCAGGAGAATGCGCCTTTCCTGACGGCGGTGATGGAAGGCAAATACACGGATGAGTATCTGGAGCGCGAGGGCGGCAACGCGCCCAAAGCGGAGCCGGGAGATATGAAGGCGATCGGCAGCCCGGTGGATTTTCTCGGCGTGAATATCTATGTGCCGCTGTATGCGCGCGCCGATGACTCGGCGAAGGGCTACGTGGTGGAACCGATGCCGTCGTCGTATCCGCGGATGTATTCGTCATGGCTGGCGCTGGGGCCGGAGTGCATTTACTGGGGAGTGCGCAACCCATGCGACCTCTGGAAGCTGAAGGCGATTTACATCACGGAGAACGGAACATCTTCGGACGATGTGTTGACCGCGGACGGGCGCGTGGACGATGTGGACCGCATCATGTATCTGCGCAACCACCTGACGCAACTGCATCGCGCGGTGAAGGAAGACTACCCCGTGAAGGGCTATTTTCTGTGGAGCCTGCTGGATAACTTCGAGTGGGCCGATGGGTTCAGCAAACGATTCGGCATTCACTATGTGGACTTCAAGACGCTGAAGAGGACGCCGAAGCTGAGCGCGAGCTGGTATAAGGACGTGATCGCGAAGAACGCGGTGGCGTAAGGGCGGGCAGCGGGAAGCTGAATAGGACAGTCGACGAAAGCGAGTGGCGACAGGCTCAACGCAGGCGTTTTTTGCCGGCGGACAGCATTTCGACGGCTTTGGCGGCACGGCTGATGCGGGTGGCCTCCTGCTTGGCGCCGGCGATCCAGTCGGCATATTCCTTGCGATGAGAATAGGCGAGCGAATCGAAGAATGAGGACACTTTGGGCGCTTTGCGCAGGGCTGCCTGCAACTCTTTGGGCACAACGACGGTGCGCTCTGAAGTGTCGAGCTCGACGACGACCTCGACCAGATCGCCGGCATGGGCTTTGGCTCCCGCCTGAAGATCTTTGCCCACCATCATGGAATGGGTGCCATCGCCCTCGGGCATGAGTGAGTTGTGAAACGGAAATCCATTGATGGTTCCGGCAACGGAGACCCTGGCCTTCGATCCGAAAACTTTTTGTACGTCGAAGGGGATGGGGAGGTAGGTCCACGCGCCGCCGGGGCCCTTGGACAAGAGTCTGGCCTCAAATTTCTGTTTCATTGCACCTCGTCTTCCTTTCTTCTGTCGGGCTGATTGCGGGATTGGGCAGATGATTGTCAGGAATTTTACATGCTCGCTGCTGTTTCCATTTCGGAGATCTCGTCGGCGGTGAGATGGAGATAGGCGGCGGCGATGTTTTCCTCAAGATGCGCGACCTGGGACGTGCCGGGAATGGGCAGCATGACAGGCGAGCGCTGGAGGACCCAGGCAAGAGTGAGTTGGGCGATCGTCGCGTGATGGGCGGCGGCGATGCGCGTGAGGGTTTGCGCGGCGGGGTGATCGGGTTTGAGGATTTTGCCGGCGGCCATGGGATACCAGGGAAGAAACGCGATGTTGCGTTGCGCGCACCAGGCGAGGGTTTGCTCGTGGCGGCGGTCGGCGAGCGAGTAGCGATTTTGCACGGAGACGATGGGGACGATTTGCTGGGCCTCTTCGATCTGGGCAGGCGTGACTTCGCTGAGGCCGATGTGGTGGATTTTGCCCTGCTGCTGCATTTGGCGGAGGGCGCCGAGGGATTCCTCGAGCGGCGTGCGCGGGTCGATGCGGTGAAGCTGGTAGAGGTCGATGCGCTCGAGCTTGAGGCGGCGCAGACTCATCTCCACACATTGAATGAGGTAGCCGGCGCGGCCGACGTATTCAGTTTTAGAGGGCCCCTGGCGGGTGATGCCACCCTTGGTAGCGATGACCAGGCCGACGGGATAGGGATGCAGCGCTTCAGCGATGAGGCGCTCGGCGATCTCGGGGCCGTAGGCATCGGCGGTGTCGATGAGGTTGACGCCGAGCTCGACGGCGCGGCACAAGACGCGGCGGCCCGCGGCAGGATCGGTGGGCTCACCCCAGGCGCCGTCGCCGACCAGACGCATGGTTCCGTAGCCGAGGCGGTGGACGGGCAGGTCGCCGCCAATGAGGAAGGTGCCGCTGGATGCTGCGGAGAGTGATGCCATGATGGATTTGATGCTACAGGACTAGAAACTAGGGACTAGTTGTGTAGTGTCAACAGATTGTTCCGATCGAGACCTGCCCTGCTAATAGGTGAGTTGTGGTTGAGGCTGGTGTGTGGCCTGTGCCAGTTGTATTCGTGAAGCCAAGGCATGA
>Ga0181516_10000231_pt1 | contig 56880 bp, 52 predicted proteins | sample PEATcosm2014_Bin_25_FD_121104 | JGI IMG/M metagenome (GOLD analysis project Ga0181516, IMG submission 121104) | Peatland microbial communities from MTU Mesocosm Facility, Houghton, MI, USA - PEATcosm2014_Bin01_10_metaG | ecosystem: Environmental > Terrestrial > Soil > Wetlands > Peat | place...
AAGGGTCAAGATGAACGCCAAAGTACGGCGCCCTTGACCCCGTCCCGGCCACCAAAGGAAGACTTTGCGCGAAAATTGAAAAAACGCGCTTGACAGAGGCCGACGCTGTCATACATGGGGCACAGTCAATGTTTCTGCAATCCCGGGTCCTCGGGTACCCGAAAAGCACATAGAGTCGCTTCACTACGCCTTTCGTCCCAGATCGTTCCTCCACGAGTGGCCCCACTTTTCGAGCAGGTGGTCGGAGCACTCGGGTCCCCAGGAGCCGGCGAAGTAGTTCGGAAAGACCTCGGGCTTTTTGGCCGCCCAGGCGTCGATGATGGGCGTGTACAGGGCCCAGGTAATCTCCACGCCGTCGCGGTGGGAGAAGAGGGTCTGGTCGCCCAGCATGGCGTCCAGCAGCAGCCGCTCGTAGCCGTTGGCGCTCGACTTGCCGAAGGCGGCCGCGTAGTCGAAGTCCATGATGACCGGGCAGACGTCCATGTTCGGCGTGGTGGGCACCTTGGCGCCGAAGCGCAGCGCAATGCCCTCGTCCGGCTGGATGCGGATGGTGAGCAGGTTGGGCTGAATCTCCTGGCAAGGGCTGGTGGACGCCATGCGGTCGAAGATGAGCAGCGGCGGCTGCTTGAACTGGATGCTGATTTCCGTGGCGCGCCTCTTGAGCCGCTTGCCGGCGCGCAGATAAAACGGAACACCGGCCCAGCGCCAGTTTTCAATCTCCAACCGCACCGCCGCGTAGGTCTCAGTGCCTGAATTCGGATTGACCCGTTCCTCGTCGCGATAGCCGGCCACATGCTGGCCATCCACAATGCCCGGGCCGTACTGGCCGCGCACCGCGTTTAGAATCGGGACCGGCGGAATGGCGCGCCACACTTTCACTTTCTCGCGGCGCACAGCTTCGGAATCGAAGCTCGAAGGCGGCTCCATGGCCACAAAGCTCAGCAACTCCATCATGTGGTTCTGCACCACATCGCGCAGCGCGCCGGCTTTCTCATAGAACGGCCCGCGCCCTTCAACGCCCAGCGTCTCGGCCGCGGTGATCTGCACGTGGTCAATGTAATTGCGGTTCCACACCGGCTCGAACATCCCGTTGGCAAACCGGAAGACCAAAATGTTCTGCACCGTTTCCTTGCCCAGATAGTGATCGATGCGGAAGACCTGGGCTTCATGGAAGACCGCGTTCACCTGGTGATTGAGCTCGCGCGCGGAGTCGAGGTCGTGGCCGAATGGCTTCTCAATGACCACCGACGCCACGCCACTCTCAGGCTGAGCCATGCGCTGCGCGCCCAGATTTTCAACGATGCCGGCAAAGAACTCCGGCGCAGTGGCAAGGTAGAACAACCGCTTGCCGCCGATGTTCCTTTCCTTATCAATCCGATCGAGCTCCGCCTTGAGTCCCGCGTAGTCCGCCGGATCATCGAACTTGAGCGGGAAGTAGCTGATGTGCTGCACAAAATCGTCCAGCTTGGGGTCGCTCGCGTCTACACCGCCAAACTCCAGGATCCCCGCGCGCATATCGGCCGCAAATTCATCGCCCAGCGGCCGCCGCGCCACGCCCACAATAGCGAATTGCCTGGGCAGCAGGTTCGCCTGGCGCAGGTGAAAGAGCGCCGGCAGCAGCTTGCGCTTGGTCAGGTCGCCCGAAGCGCCAAAGATGACCAGAATCCCGGGATCGGGAATCCGCTCATTCCCCTTGGGAACCTGCGAAAGATCTTCCGGCCGCACGTTCGCGTGTATCGTTGCCATTTTTCCTCCTGGAGTTCGTAGTTCACAGTTCATGGTTCTCAGTTCAACCGCGGGGTACGTGCTCCGAACTAAGAACTGCGAACTATTCCTTTTTTACGGCGTGTCCGCCGAACTCGTTGCGCATGATGGCCAGCATGCGGTCGGTGAAGTTATTCTCCTCCCGCGAACGGATGCGGCGCATCAGCGACTCGGTAATGATGGGAGCCGACACATTCAAATCGATCGCCTCGATCACCGTCCAGCGTCCCTCGCCGGAGTCCTCGACAAACGCTTCGAGCCCATCCAGCGTGGGATTCTTGCACAACGCGTCGGCGGTCAAATCCAGCAGCCAACTGCGCACCACGCTGCCGTAGCGCCATATTTGTGCAATCTTCGGCAGGTCGAGCCCAAACTCTTCCTTCTTTTCCATGATCGTGAAGCCTTCGGCATAGGCTTGCATCATGCCGTACTCGATGCCGTTGTGAATCATCTTCACAAAATGCCCTGAGCCGCCGGGGCCTACGTGTCCCCAACCCTTGTCTTTTGCGGGCGCAAGCGTCTCAAAGATCGGGCGCAGATTCTCGACGGGTTCGTTGTCACCGCCGATCATCATGCTGTAACCCTCTTTCAATCCCCACACTCCGCCCGAGGTCCCTACGTCGACAAACTGGAATCCCTTTGCGGTAACTTCCTTGTGGCGGCGCATCGTGTCTTTGTAATTCGAGTTACCGCCGTCGATGAGAATGTCGCCCGGATTCAGCAGCGGCTCAAGCTTGGCAATGGTCTGGTCAACGGGCGCGCCCTGCGGAACCATAATCCATATGGCTCGTCGCCCCTTCAAATTTTGGACCAGATTTTCAAGAGAATTAACGCCGAGGTTGCCGGTGGCCGTCAACTTTGCCACGGCGTCGGCGTTGAAGTCGAAGCCGACCACCTGGTGGCCGCCGAGGCGCAGCCGCTCCGCCATGTTAGCGCCCATCTTGCCCAAACCTATTAATCCAAGTTGCATAACTCCTCCAGTGTCGAGCTGCTATAGAACACCCAGACTTAGTAACTCGGTGCGCAGACCTTGCCCGTTCTCAAACCGGATGGCTTTCATTCCCGCGTTGACTGCGCCGGCCACATTCTCAATTCGGTCGTCGATAAACAGAATCCGCTCCGCGGGCCGGCCCAGAATATCCAGCGCTGCTTGATAGATGGCCAAGTCCGGCTTGCGCAATCCCAGATAGCAGGAACTCAATGCCAGTTTGAGGTATTGAAAAAGGCCGAATGTCTCGAAGCGGTACTTGTTGGTTTCGCGCGCCTCATTATTCAGCGCGCCTAACATGCACCGATTGGATGCCGCAAGTTCCTTCAAAGCTCCCAACGCTCCGTCGGGGAGTATCTTCGATTGCGCAAGCATGAAGGCAAAAAAATCGTCATGGGAGAAGCTGCGCGGTTCGTCAAAGACGGTTGCGTCGAGGTAGGCGTTCAACGAGATCGCGCCGCGCTCCCAGGCCGGGTATGCCGCGTGGTGTTCGGCTTCAAAGCTTGCCCCATCGAGATGGAAGCGCTCAGTCGCAAGCGCCCGTTCGCGCGTGTCCCAGCCGTTGGTCAGCAGGACTCCGCCCACATCAAAGAGGATCACGTCGAAGGGGAACATCGGCGCCTTTCAGTGTGAGATGCCCAGATGAATTCCTGATGAAGTTTCGAATGGCTGACCTCCCAGCGGACAGGTCATGGCCGGCCGAGTTGCGTCAGGCCGGGTTCGCAGAGCCGTCTCCGCACATATATTTCGCTTCGATGGCCATGACTTTCTTGAATCGCCGCGTGAATCGCGCCTCATTGGCAATGAACTTTGCTCCGATAAAAGCATTCACAACCTCGAAGGCCAAAGAGGAACCAATGATGCGCGCGCCGAGGACGATCACATTCATATCGTCGTGTTCCACACCCTGATGCGCGGAGTACGTATCGTGGCACATGCCGGCGCGAATGCCGGGAATCTTGTTGGCCGCCACGCAGACGCCGACACCGGAACCGCAGATGAGAATCCCGCGCGGCGCTTCGCCCTGCTTGATCGCGAGACCTACGCGCTCGGCGAAGTCCGGATAGTCGTCCTCGGGTTCGATTTTGAAGGCGCCCAGATCAAGGACATCATGCCCTGCCTTGGCGAGATAGGCGCGAACCTCCTCCTTGAGAGGGAATCCGGCGTGATCGGAAGCGATAACGAGTTTCAAAGTGCACTCCTTTGGAGTTAGGGACTCGGGGCTGAGGGACTAGGACCGGCAGTTTTGCTGCACAATTGGCTTCGTTGGCCGAGATGGATGAAAAGCAACCGCAGATCCTTCGACTACGCTGCGCTCCGCTCAGGATGACAGATGATATCGAATGCTTGCCTGTTCCCTAGTCCCTACGTCCCTTAGTCCCTGTCTTACTTCACGAGCTTCTTCGCCCGGGCCGCTACGTTCTCGGCGCTGAAGCCCAACTCTTTCATCACAGTCTGACCGGGCGCGGAAGCTCCGAAGCGGTCCAGGCCGATTACGTCGCCGTCGAGGCCTACATATTTCCACCAGCCGAGCGTGGCTCCGGCCTCGACTGCCAGCCTGGGCACGCCGGGCGGCAGTACGCCGGCTTTGTATGCAGCCGTCTGCTCTTCAAAGATTCTCCAACTCGGCAAGCTCACGACGCGCGCCCGAATGCCGTCGGCTGCGAGGAGCTTGGCCCCGTCCAGGGCCGGCCACACTTCAGAGCCGGTGGCGATGAGCACAACTTGCGGGTTCGCCGCATCTTCCAGCACGTAGCCGCCCTTGCTCACGCTGGCATAGGCATCGTGCGTGGCCGGGTCGAGCACGGGCACGTCCTGGCGCGTAAGGGCAAAGAAGCAGGGTCCCTTGCGCTCCAGAGCCAGGCGCCAGGCAGCGGCGGTTTCGTTGGCGTCGGCGGGACGGAAGTCCGTAATGTGGGGCACGGCGCGCAGGGCCATCAGGTGTTCGATGGGCTCATGCGTCGGACCATCCTCCCCTACGCCGATGGAGTCGTGGGTAAACACAAACAGCGAGTGGACCTCCATTAACGCCGCAATGCGCAGCGCAGGCTTGGCGTAATCGGAGAACACGAAGAAGGTCGATCCGAAGGGAATGAGGCCGCCGTGCGCCGCCATTCCATTGACCGCCGCGCACATGGCCAGCTCGCGCACGCCGAAGAAGACGTTGCGCCCCGCCGGGTCGACATGGAAACTTACACCCGGCTTGAAGATTGTCTTGGTGGAGGCGGTCAGGTCCGCGGCCCCGCCAAACAGCTCGGGAACAACTTCGGCAATGGCGTTCATTACCACCTGTCCGGCGTTGCGCGTAGCCACCGCCTTGCCGGCTGGGAAGCTGGGGATGGTTTTTTCCCATCCTGCCTTGAGCTCGCCTTTCTGGGTGCGCTCAAACTCGGCTGCCTGCTCAGGAAACGCGGCTGCGTACCCGGCGAACAGCTTCTTCCAATCGGCCTCGAAGGCCGCGCCGCGCTCGCCAGCCTGCCGCCAGTTGGCGAGGGCATCGCCGGGTAAGGAGAAGCTCTGGTCCTCGGGGAAACCGAAAAACTTTTTCGTTGCGACGACATCGGCCGCGCCCAGCGGCTCGCCGTGCGCTTTGCTCGAGCCTGCCTTGGGCGATCCGTAGCCGATCACTGTGCGCACCGCGATGAGCGAAGGTTTGCCGGTTTCGGCCCTGGCGGCTTCGATGGCTGCCTCGATGCCGGCCAGGTCGTTGCCGTCCATCACCCGCTGCACGTGCCAGTTGTACGCCTCGAAGCGCTTGTAGACGTTCTCGGTAAAGCTCAGCTCCGTGGGCCCATCGAGAGAGATCAGGTTGTCGTCGTAAAGAACGATCAGCTTGCCCAGGCCCAGGGTTCCGGCAAGGGAGGCGGATTCGTGCGAAAGGCCTTCCATCATGTCGCCGTCGCCGGCCAGCACGTAGGTGTGATGGTTCACTACCTCGAACCCGGGGCGGTTGTAAATCGCGCTCAGATGCATCTCCGCCATGGCCATGCCCACGGCCATGCCGAGGCCCTGACCGAGCGGGCCGGTGGTCGCTTCCACTCCGTCCAGCACGCCCCGCTCCGGATGTCCCGGCGTGCGCGATCCCCACTGACGGAAGCTCTTCAGATCGTCGAGCGTGACGCCGTAGCCGGTGAGGAAAAGCGTGGAATAGAGCATCGCGGAGGCATGGCCGTTCGACAGCACGAAGCGGTCGCGGTTGGCCCACTTGGAGTGCGCCGGATTGTGCCTCATCAGCTTGTGAAACAGCAGGTACGCAATGGGCGCGCAGCCCAGGGGAGCGCCGGGGTGGCCGCTCTTGGCCTTCTCCACGGTGTCGACGGCGAGAAGGCGCAGTGTGTCAATAGACAGTTTCTCGAGGGAGAGTGTATCGAGTGCGGTGTCGGTAAGAGTGGGAGTCATATGAGATCTGCGATGTCCTTTCGCTGAACGGCCCGATGCATCTGGGAAGCATCCTGGGATCCTGCACTCAGGCTCGGATGCCCACGCGGCGTTCCATTATGGGCTAAAGCCCGCGTCGTTTGTGTTGCATTTGCGGAGCGGTACCCAGAGGGCGCCCCGCCGCGCCCGTTCAAAAACACGGACCTGTTTGGAGCTTTGCTAATTTCCGGTCGTTGTCAATCGGCAGTTTCTGCTCGTCGTCAATCGGCTTCAACCTTGACTTCCACATTGTACCCAAGCCAGGTGTCCTGCTCCTGCCAATGAATGGTCCATTCCACAGCGCCGCTGCCGGCTGTGGGTGGAATATCCGCGCTAAATCCCGCACTGCCCAGGTTGCGGCTCAGAGCGGTCTGCGTCGTTTTCCAACCGTCCGCGGACCACACCACCTGAAATTGCCGCTCTTCCAGAATCCTCAGCGTGCTGCCCGCCGCCATGGTTTGGATCGGTCTTTGCCGGCTGTAGATTTCCACATCGCGGCGCAATTTCTTCCGGCCCTCCGGTTCGCAGTACCGCTCGTACACCGGGTCGATGCGGTCGAAGATTTTTCCGTCCACGGCCGAGCGCAGCAGCTTGAGGTATTCGGCGTGCGCCCAGACCAGCGGTACAGCCGAACCGGCAGGTTTTCCCAGGCGCTGGCTCGTCTCCGGCATGTCCGGCTGGTCCCAAACCTGTTCCGGCAACATCTGTCCGCAGGTGGCAAACGCCTCGTAGGTTCTGACGAGAGCCTCATACCCATTGCCCGCCGCAAGCTCATAGTGGGCGCGCTCGCCGGTGAGCAGCGGCCACACACGACCCTGACCCCAGCCCTGAAATGGACCGCCGTCCGGTCTGTCGCCATAGCCGTCCCAGTTATAGCGGCGCCAGCCTGGGCCCTGCGGCAGATCGCATTTCAGCACCGCATCCACCACTTTCAGCGAGTCCTTGATCAGCTCATCGTCTGCCCGGCGCACTCCGTAGCGCACCAGCTCAAGGAATCCAGCGTCGATAATCTCACGCGCTTCAAACTCCGTGCGCGTCCCAGGCGGACGGTTTTGGAGGCGGATGATCTCGTCTCCGCAGCTTTCACAGGCATAAGCCGCGCCCTTCTCCGGCGGACGGATGCGCATGTAGTGGCGCCTGATCTCCGGGTCGAGGACACCGTTGTTGGTCACCGTCCAGTCCTCAAGATGCTTCTCGATCCAGTCGGAAAACTCCTCGAGAAACACGGCCATCTCGGCGGCATCGTGGGCCCGCGCCATCTCCGCGGCGCAAATCAGCCCCGCAATGGCCGCGGCCAGTGTCGACGGCGAGTAGCCTGCATTCTCCTCCCACCGCTCCTGTTGGGTGATGGGCGCATGCCGCACCAGAAACCCCGCCGCCCGTTCCACAAACGGAAAGATCTTCATTTCGCCCAGGCCGCCCGCCTTCCACAGCCGCCAGGCAAGGATGAGGGGATACGCCACCTCGTCCACTTGCACCCCGCTCCAGTAGGGCGTTCCGTCGATCCAGAAATTCTGGGCAAAGCCGCCGCTCGGCTGCTGTGTGCAGGCCAGGTAAACCAGCGCCCGGCGCGCCGTCTCGACGCGTCCGCAAGCCAGCAGGGCCGTGGCTGTCTGCACCATGTCGCGCGTCCAAACCAGGTGATAGCCGCCCAGGTCGTCGTCGCTCTTGGTCTGCCCCCAGGGAATCGAAGCCGAAGCCACAAAAGCCCCCGAATAGGTCTTGTCCTCGTGCGCCAGCAGCACGTTGTGGCTGACCCGCATCAGCTTGCCGCCGTCGCCGGCCTTGGCAGCCAGCTCTTCTGGATTTGCGATCCTCCGCCACTGCTCAATGAACCGCGTGCGCTGATCCACATACGGCATCGCCAACGCCCCCATTGTTTTTTGCGCCGCAGTGTGGATTCCTTCGCCGAGGCCGATGGCCAGCGTGAACTCGCGCGCGCCGTCGCCGCCCGCGCTCTGGAGATTCACCTCCCCGATCACTGCAACATTGCCTCCGGTGGCTGAGCCGAACTCCCAATCCATCCGGAAGTTTTCCATGAGGTCGCGCCAGCCGTCGCTTGCGCCGACAAAACCGCAGCTCACGCGCGAAAATCCGCTACTGGCGGACATGGCCAGCGACCACTGGTCCTTCCAGGCCAGCAGCACTTTTTTGCCGGCGATGTCCGCCGCGCGCGCCGTGTTGCGGGCTCCGCCGTCGTCGAGATGCGGCGCCAGCAGCGCGTACACCTTCAGCCGGGGGAGAAGATCGGGGTGGCCTTCGAGCCTTATGTGCTGCAGGACCACACTGTGGTGCGGGTCGCAGATGATCTCCTTGGTAAGGGTGTATCGGCCGTCGGGATCGCTGTTGAAGTAGCGCACCCCCAATGCCTCCGCGTCGATATACTCGAACGTCGACTTCAGGTCGCGCTTCTCTTCGTGGAAGAAGGTCTCCCCGTCCGTCACCAGGAACTCCATGTCGCGGACCTGGGCGCGGTCGATGGTGGGGTGGTAGATCTCGTTCAGAATTCCATGCGAACAGGTGAACCACACCCGGCTTGAGGCCGAGTAGGCGGTGCCCACCGCGTCTTTTACGCTCGAAGTCCAGCGCGGCTCCAGGCCCGGGCCGCCGAATGCTTCGCCCTGCTGCTTAAGCCACAGGTAGTCCGCCTGATTGCTCATGGTCGCACACAACTCCCAGGGTCAAAATATTTGGTAGAGATACATCGGATTTCGGGAAAGCTATGGGGAAATTCGGGCGGAATACCGGGGAAGCCGTCAACCCCGCTCTCTCTATCGATGTCCCGGACCCCACAAAAGTTTCCTGTCTCACGGCGATTAAGTGGAAGAGCCGGCCCATCCTGACCCCCGATCCCAGTCTTTGATTCCGGCTTTTGCAGCCCTCGCCTCATTTTCTGCATCCATACAAACAGAAGGCCCCGCTGCCGCGTGTGAAAATCGTGTTGCAGAGTCTCTGCTTCCCACGCCTTGCCTGCTGTCGATCAGCGCAGGGTCAAACCCTCACAGTACAATTCGAACGGAGGAATTTCCCCGATGGCTTATGAACTGGCACCGCTCCCCTACGACTACTCCGCGCTTGAACCCTTCATTGACGCCGAAACGATGAAGCTCCACCACGACAAGCATCACCAGGCCTACATCAACAACGTGAATGCCGCTCTGGCCAGCCATCCCGCGCTGGCTGCCAAGTCCGTCGACGATCTCATCACCGATCTCAATGCCCTCCCTGAAGATATCCGCGGCGTCGTCCGCAACAACGGGGGAGGCCACTCCAACCACACCGCTTTCTGGAAGCTGATGGGACCGGCCAACTCCGCAGGCATTGGTGGCCACCCCTCCGGCGCCATCGCCAAGCAGATCTCTGCCGATTTTGGAGATTTCGACGCCTTCAAGAAGACTTTCAACGAGACCACGGCCAAGCAGTTCGGCTCCGGCTGGGGCTGGCTGGTGTTCTCCGGCGGCAAACTCAAGGTGATGACCACGGCCAACCAGGATTCGCCGCTCTCGCAGGGACTTTATCCCATTCTCGGCAACGACGTGTGGGAGCATGCCTACTACCTGAAGTACCAGAACCGCCGGCCGGATTATCTGGCAGCCTGGTGGAATGTCGTCAACTGGGAAGAGGTCAACAAGCGGTTTGCTACGGCGAAGGGGTAACGACAGAGATCAGGTTTCAAGGGTCAGAGATCAGGGAAAAGCCCTCTGATCTGAGTTTGTGCCTTCCCACGCTTGCGGCGAAAAAAAGCCGTGCCCTGAGGGCTCCCAGATGGTGCACGGAGTTTCTTGCTGGAATCGGAGGCAGAATTCCCTGCGGACTTCCAATTCGTGTTCTCTGATCTCTGACCCCTGTCCGTTTCGCAACTCTTTTCCGCGCGCACCCGTCTATACAGGCAGGAGTGCCGTAGAAATCCGTGCGCACCTTTGCTTACTTTCCAATTGCAGTTCTTCTTGCCTTGGTTCTCCCGCCAGCTTCTCACGCGCAGGCGGGCACCTTTGACGTTGCACAACTCGGCCATACCGTGGGTACGGCCAGTTTCAATTTTGTCGCAACGCCCGATGGCTACGATTCAACATCGCTGGTCCGCGTGGATATGAAGGGCCTGAATTACGCGCTATCCAAGACCGAAACTCTCTCCTCCGCGAACGAGCTCAAGCATGTCCAATTAAGCGCCATCGTCAACGGCTCGGCCGTCAACGTAACCGCCGCGCCCGACTCGGCACAGCTCTTGCTCAACGTCTCGGCCAACGGCCGCAGCTCGACCGCGCGCCTGGCCGGGTATCCCTCCGCTGTCTTCTTGGCGGACTTCGATCCCGGCGCTCTGGAGACTCTGTTGGCCCTGGGCGTCAGCCGCAACAACCGCGACCTGTGGGCGATTCTCCCCAAACAATCCGGCACCCAATCAGGAACAGTGACCCCCATCGAACTGGCCACCTACGCCGACGAAGAGGGAACTCTTGACGGCAAGACCGTCACCGTCCATCATCTGGTGGCCACCATCGCGGGCGCCAGAACCGACCTCTTCTCCGGCCCCGAGAATCAGCTTTTGCAAGCCGAACTGCCGCAGGAGGGCTTCGCGCTGGTTCGCAAAGGCTTCGTCCTCAAACCTCCGGCGAAACCGGTGGCCGCGCCGGCATCCTGATCGCAGATCCTTCGATTCATCCTCGCTGCCCCTGTTAGCATTTCCCTATGTTTTTGCCGTCGCTCCGCAGATCTCCGGGCGCATGCTGCGCCACCGCCGCATTGTTCCTCTGTTGGGCTCTCGCCACGGCGGGCCAGGAAACACAGGCACCGAGCCACGACCAGGTTGAGCAGGTTCTGCGCAGCCTCAATCGCGGTCACTACCTCGGCCAGGTCGCGGTCTCCCCCGATGGCAAGCGCCTCGCATGGATCGTGGGTGGACGCGAGGGGGGCGAGATTCGCGTAGCTCCTATCGGCAACCTCGCAAAGAGCGAGCGAGTCACCGCGGCTGCAACGCCCGATCGGCACTGCCGTGAAGGCCAACTGGCCTGGTCTCCGGACTCGAAGGCGCTGGCTTTCTTTTCCGAATGCGCAAGTGAGGATGCACAGGCGGGCGGGCAAAGCGATTTGTACATTTCGCGCCTGGATGCCAGCGCGGCGCGGCGCGTTACGGAGCTGCATGGCTATGTGCAGGGGCCGGAGTTCGCGCCCGACGGGGAATCGATCGCATTCCTGTATGTGGAAGGCGCAACCCGTCCCGCCGGAGCACTTGCCGCGATGAAGCCTCCGTCGGGGGTCATCGGCGAAGACAACATCGAGGTGCAGCGCGTCGCTGTTGCGCGGCTCGATGTGGCCGCACCGAACGCATTGCAGGTGACGCCGCCCAACCTCCACGTCTACGAGTTCGACTGGTCGCCGGATTCGAAGTCTCTTGCATTCGTTGCTGCCGACCTGCCGGGAGAAAACAACTGGTGGGTGGCAAAGCTGTACACGCATGAGTTGGGTGGCGCCACAAAAGCGATTCTCGCTCCTGCTGAAGTTGCGGGTCCGCTTCATGGACTGCAGATTGCCGTGCCGCGCTGGTCGCCCGATGGCAAGCGAATCGCCTTCATTGGCGGCCTGATGAGCGACCAGGGAGCAACGGGCGGCGACGTATGGATCGTCTCCGCATCGGGCGGACAGCCCCATGACCTGACGCCGCAACGGCCCACCTCGCCGGCCTGGATCACATGGGACGGCAACGATCACTTGTATGTGGACGAAATTGCGGGCGGCAATTGCCGGCTCGTTCGCCTGCAGCTTGAAGGCGACGCCGGGGGCGAAAACGTCTCCGCCATTGCAGGCAATCCCGTCTTCAGCTTTCCGGGCACTGCCGGCGACGGGCGCATGGAGCTGAGCCTTTCCGCCACTGCCGATCATTCCCTGTTCGTCTTCAACGCCGGCGCCTTCAACCGTCCCACTGAAACTTATGAAGCACGGCCAGGCAATCAGGCCTCGCCGGACGCCGGCAACGAATTCGCCGGGCTCACCCAGCTCACGCACATCAATGACGGCGTCGAGGCGACTTGGGGAAAAACGATCTCTCTCGAATGGAAGAGCGATGCTTTTGACGTGCAGGGCTGGTTGATGCTTCCCAAGGACTACGATCCGGCCAGGAAGTATCCGCTAATCGTGGAGGTTCATGGCGGACCGGCCGCGGCAGTACTCGGGCGCTGGGCTGGAGGGGCAGGCGGGTTCAGCGCGACGGCATTCTCGGCGCTGGGGTATTTTGTGCTGATGCCCAATCCCCGCGGCAGTTTTGGACAGGGCGAAGCCTTTACGCAGGCAAACCGCAAGGACTTCGGCTACGGCGACCTGCGCGACATCCTGGCCGGCGTGGACACCGTGCTCCAGAAATACTCCGTCGATTCCGGCCGCGTGGGCCTGACCGGCTGGAGCTATGGCGGTTTCATGACCATGTTTGCCGTGACGCAGACCAACCGCTTCAAAGCCGCCGTGGCAGGGGCCGGCATCTCTGACTGGCTCAGCTATTACGGCGAAAACTCGATCGACCAGTGGATGATTCCCTACTTTGGCGCCTCTGTTTACGACGACCCCGAGGTCTACGCCAGGAGCTCCGCAATCACGTACATCAAACAGGCCCATACGCCTACATTGGCGGTCGTCGGCGATCGCGATGGCGAGTGCCCGGCGCCCCAGTCGTTCGAGTTCTGGCATGCCCTCCACGACCTCAACGTGCCGTCGCAACTTGTGGTCTATCCCAATGAAGGACACGGCTTTGTCGATCCCGCTCACAGTCGCGATGTGATGGAGCGCGCCGTGGACTGGTTCGCCCGTTACATGCCGCCTTCCCGCCAGGCGCCTGCTCCCGAAGCGTCCGCCGCACAGTCTATTAAAGAAGGGAAACGAGCGGAATAGAGGCGCGGAACTACCGTCCAGGCGGCCGAGAGCCAGACGGGGGCTCGCCCTGATACACTTTTTCCTTGGAGTCTTTGAGAGAGGGTTTAGCCGGCCGGCCGCATGCAAGCGCGTATGGCCCTGTGCCGGTAGTTTGGGCGGATTTCACCCGTTGCAGGTCAGCCTTTCACTTGCCGTCGGGTCTTAATAACTCAATTCTTCTCACGTAATTCGGACAGACCGTTCCGCGGCTAGACAAAGCGGGGCGGGGAGGATTCATGCGGCGGTTTTTGACGCTTGTTATTCTGTTGTGCCTGGCCATTCCGGCAGGGATTTCCATCTCCGGCTGCACCCGCAACCCGGCGGGCAACTATTGCTATGGCCTCGGCTACGGCTTGAAGAACACCGATGTGACCTCGATCACGCTCCAGCCCCAGACCACCGGCATCTCGCTGGCCTTTGGCCAGACCCAGCAGGCACAGCAGCCATCTGCCCTCACATGCACGGGCGCAAGTGCATCAATCGGTGGAAACCAGTTCAGCTACGGGACCACGAACAATAAGCTGGTGGATATCACGCCCACCGGCAACATCTGCGCGGGCACCTGGAACCGGAACACGGGCGGCGGCATTCCCGACTTTACGATCTGCAATTTTCCAAATCCTCTGCCCTCGACCGGCGGCCTGCCCGTAGGAAGCGCTTTTATCACCGCCTCGGCCGATTCGGTAACATCGAACCCGGTTCAAGTCTTCGTCCATGCCCAGGTGAGCTCTGTGGCGCTGGTCGGACCCCAGAAGTGCCTGTCGCAGACGCAAACGGCCAATCTGGATGCCCAGGCCTGCTACAGCTCGAATGGCCAGCAGTACCTGCTGTGCGCGCCGGCTTCCGTCACCAGTTCCTCATCTCCCAGCCTTGCCTGCCCCGTGTCCCCCGGCCAGACGCTGGCGACGATCTCGAGTTGCACTTCGGCCATCGGGTACTTCAGCTTTTCCGTGGGCACTGCAAGCGTGGCCACCATCAACACCAACACCAATGTGATCACCGCCGATCTGCCGGGCACCACGGCCATCAACGCTTCAATCGCCGGTTCCGGCTCCTCAGCCGGATATTTTTCGACGTGCCCGCCGCAATCCATCAACGTGGCCCTGGCCGACGGAACCACAAAAGGCACCATCACCCAGGGCGTGCAGCAGAATCTCACCACTAAGGTGATTGACAGCAATAACCAGACCATCACCGGGCTGAGCCTTGACTACCAGTCAACGAATCCCATCGACATCAGCGTGAGCAGCAACGGAGACGTCTCCTCGCGTTTCCCCGGCGTGGCCTCGGTGTATGCCATCTGCCAGCCGTCCTTATGCAATCCTTCTCCTATTAACGAACTCGGGTTCAATGGCACCGGCCTTTCCCTCTCTTCCAACCCGGTGAATATCACCACTCCCGGCACCATCAGCGACTTCGTCTGGTTTGCCGCGCCCGGTCAGTCCCAATACGTTGTTCCCATCGAGCTGCTCAACGGCACCATCGGCTCCAATGTCCGCCTGCCATATGTGCCCAACTCCATGGTGATGGACAGCGGGGGTACCACCCTCTACTTTGGCTCGGCTCGCGAGTTGATGATCTTCAGCGCAAATTCGAACACCGTCACCAAGCAGGACACCAGCGCTCCGGGCGTGGTGCTTGCCGTATCGCCGAATAACGCGCAGGTGCTGATCAACGACCAGGTACGCCAGCTCTTCTACCTCTACTACGCATCGTCCGGCAGCTCCACCACCTTTGGGGGCCTGGGTAATGCTGCCGTTTGGACACCGGACTCCAAGACCCTCTACGTCACCGATAACGCCGCGCTCAATAATGGGACCACGATCACCGGACATACCGACACCCTCTATGTCTACAACCAGAACACCGGCTGGACCACCTACCCGCTGCCGCCGAGCCCGCTGCCGGCGGGTTCCATCCCTCCCGGCACGCTGGCGGCCAATGTGGCCGTCTCCAGCACCATGCAGACGCCGGCGCTTACCATTCCCAGCGTGGGCGCGTATCTCAGAGGCACCCCCACCGTGGCTCACACCTGGTGTCCCGCAGGCCCGGTAGGCAACTCGGCCAGCTTGACGCTCTATCCTCAGGGTGATTCCGAGCCAGTTCAGTCTGACGTTCTGACCGCAACTACCGACGGCAAGCACATTCTTGGCGCGGCGCTGCTCGGAGGCGGAATTACTCTCTCCGACATCGCTGTCACCGTGCCCAACAGCGTTTGCCCGATTGCCACCAGCGGCACCACGCAGACCCTAAGTGCCCTGCCGATCAGCAGCAGCGTCAACCAGGTATCGCTGACAGGCATCAACGCCAAGGCAATCAACCAGGTGGTGGCATCGCCTGTGTCGAATCTCGCCTTCATCACCTATAACGGCACAGGCGTTGGCGCGCAGCTACCCTACTACATCCCCGGCACCGGCACCGCGGCAGGCACGGTAGGCTATGTCACGCTCAACGAGAGTTCGTCTATCACTGCGCCACTGACTGGCGCCTTCACTTCCGACGACTCCATCTTCTTCGTTTCCACCGCGGGCGATAACCAGATCCACTACATCAGCATTCCCGCCAACCCGTCGGCCGCGACGCCGCCCAAGGATTCGCAGCAGATCAGCCCGAATCTTCCCGCCTGCACGCCTGTCTCCGCGGGCGGCAACGACGCTGGCTGCGCTTTCACGGGCACTCCAGGGGCCATCGTCCCTGCCACGGCCATTGCAGTCGTCCCGCGCTCCACCACATAAGTTGAGATTCGAGATCTAATAACGAAGAAGGCCGGCCATGCGCCGGTCTTTCTGCGTTTCATTTCTGTGTCGCGCTCCGTAGCCAACCCCCAAACCCCGCCTCCTTCGCACGATAGAATCAATCCATGATCAAGGGCATCTCCTTCCTGCGTCCCGCTGGCAGTGCCGCCGTCTATGATCGGCTGGCGACCTTCTTCTCCGCGCTGGGATTTGCTCCCGGAAAGGGCTGGAATGAGGAAGAAAGTCGTGGCGCCGCGTTCCTGGCTCCCCTCGGCAATCTCGAATTTGTCGACGGCCAGTTTCCCTCCACCGCCGATGTACTGGTCGAAGTGACCGCGCTCGATGCGGTCCACCAGGCCGCCGCATCGTGGCTTCGGGCAAACGGAGGCGACGCAGCCGCTGCCCGCCTTTCGCCGATTACTGAAACTCACTGGAAGTCGCGCGTCTTTACCGTCGAGCCCGAGCCCGGCTTTCCCTTCAGCTTCTGGGCCTGGACCGATCCCGTCAAAGGCAGACCCGTAGCCGTCGAAGGCGATCTCTCCGCTGCCGGCATGAAGTTCGCGATTGTGGTGGCACGTTGGAATGCGGTCATCACCGATCGCCTGCTGGAGGGCGCGCTCGATGCGCTGATGCGCAGCGGCGCTGCCCGCTCCGATATCCAGGTGGTGCGCGTGCCGGGCGCATGGGAGATTCCCTCAGCAGCCCGGACTATGGCGAATCTGGGGGCCAACTCGGGCCTTCTGGATGCGATCATCACGCTGGGTTGTTTGTTGCGCGGCGAGACGGCTCACTACGAAGCCATTTATAACGAAGTCGCCCGCGGCATCGGCCAGTCGCAGCAGGAGACCGGCATTCCGCACAGCTTTGGCGTGCTGACCTGCGAGACGCTCGAACAGGCTCTGAACCGCGCCGGCATCAAAGCGGGCAACAAGGGTTTTGAGGCCGCCGTGGCTGCCATCGAGATGGTGAGCCTGCGCCGCAAGCTGTCCTCGAACGAACGCCAGACGGGCGGCCCCGGTTGACCGCCGGACAAAATCGCGTGACCTCCGGTCAAAATCGCGTGACCTCCGGTCAACATCACGGCGGCGCGGGCCGCCGCAAATCCCGCGAACTCGCCATGCAGATGCTGTTTCAGGCGGACATCGGCAAGCAGTCCCCCGACCAGGTGCGCGCTACGTTCTGGAAGGCCGGCGACGAGGTCGAGCCCGACGTCCGCGGCTTTGCCGAAGATCTTTTCCGCGTAGCGGTCGCGCACCAGGAAGAGATTGACACGCTGCTCGTCGCAAACTCGAAGCACTGGCGGCTGGAGCGGATGCCGGCGGTCGATCGCAATCTGCTGCGCATGGCCGTGGGGGAGATGATCGGGTTCAAGGGGACGCCGTTTCCGATTGTGATTAATGAGGCGCTGGAGATCGGGCGGCGGTACTCGGCGCCGGAGTCGATCAATTTTCTGAATGGGATGCTGGATTCGATTGCGCGGGGGCTGCTGCCGAAATAGTTAGTTGAGGAAACGAGAGACGGACGGTTACGGTTCGTGGACTCCGATGTCTGAAAATCCGGACATGGGGCACCAGGCAATCCCGCCCGTTCATCGCGATAAAACCGCGATGAACGGGCCACAGCTTTTCAACGGTCAGGATGATTCTTCGGGGCTGATGAGTGGGCCACCTGCCATTGTTGATAGCGGACAAGCCCCCTTCGTCATGCGGTCACCTCACATCCCATGTCTCAAAATCGAGACATGGGGCACCCAATCCTTTTGAGATTGTTAGGTGTGGGCCACCCGTCCTACTGCGGTTTAGCGGGATGAAGCGTCGGCGCTTTGGGCTGATTCTCTCGTGGCTGCGCCCCAACTTCGATAGCCTCGCCCATCGCCAGCGGCAGCTCCTGCTGCTGCGGCTTAGCGGACTCGTAGGCGCGGACGATTCTCTGCACCAGCGCGTGGCGCACCACATCGCCGTCTTCGAAGTGGCAGAAGTGGATGCCTTCAACGCCATCGAGAATATTGATGGCGTCGAGCAGGCCGGATTTGCGCGGATTCGGCAGATCGATCTGGGTGATGTCGCCGGTGATGACGGCCTTGGAGTTGTTGCCCATGCGGGTGAGGAACATCTTCATCTGCTCGATGGTGGTGTTCTGGGCCTCGTCCATGATGATGAAGGCGTCGTTGAGGGTGCGGCCGCGCATGAAGGCCAGCGGCGCAACTTCAATCACATTCTTCTCCAGCATCTTGTCGACTTTTTCGGCGTCGAGCAAGTCATAGAGGGCGTCGTAGAGCGGGCGCAGGTAGGGATCGACCTTTTCCTGCAACGAGCCAGGCAGGAAGCCCAGCCGCTCGCCGGCCTCGACTGCGGGACGCACCAGCACAATGCGGCTGACGCGCTTGGCATTGATGGCGGCTACGGCCATGGCGACCGCGAGATACGTTTTGCCCGTGCCTGCCGGGCCAACGCCAAAGACCATGTCGTTCTGCTCGATGGCCTCGACATATTTGCGCTGGTTGATGCTGCGGGGCTGGACGGTGCGCTTGACGCCGGCAGACCGCTGCTTGCCGGAATCGGACAATGACCGCAAGGTGGTGGCGGGATCGGCCACGACCAGGCGCAGCATTCCGTTCAGTTCACCATTGTGCGGATTGACGCCCTGGCGGCGGAGGGCTTCGAAGTCCTGAAAGATGCGCTGGACTCGCGTCACACTCTCTTCCGGTCCTTCTACATGCACGGCATCGGATCGCAGGTCGATGCGAACGCCGAGCTTGTCTTCCATGAGTCTCAGGTTTTCATCGCGAGTCCCGAACAAGGGCTCGAGGTTTGGCGTGATCTCCAGAGCGATCTTCAAAGGTGTCGTAGGCCTCCGGTGCGGCGTTGAGAACGTGAAAAATACCGGGCGGAGCGGCAAGCCGATCCGCCCGGCGAATCTATGTCAAGTTTAATGGAAACGCAAGCGCGCACCGTGCGATGGCGCAAGGAGAGAGACGAGGCAGTTGGTTGTGGAAGGGTCCAGGAAACGCGGCGCAGGAACGAGCCAAAGCTCTGAGCTGCCATTTGGGACCGCGGGTTGGCGTAGGCGACCAAATCCTTTATCTGGGCTTGAGAGTAGCGCGACCGGGCCTGGCCGTCAATGACCGGAAGGTTTAATTTAGGGTGGGCCAATGTCTTGGAAGGTACCTCCTTGGCGTTACGCGCGAGCGATGCCGGCGGCCGGGCGATGACCGTCCTTAGCAGAGATGCGTCGCTAAACTGCTTGGTTTCCATCGCTTCAAAGAAAATAGGGGAAGGAGCCGGCTTCTCCAATCGTGACCGGGTTTTCGGTCGAGCGGACGGCCGGGCACCGGGCCACGAGACACTCGCCTGACTTTTGGGTCAGAAAGTCTTCAGGAACAATTCAGGCCTGGCTGCACCGGGTTGGGATATACAGAAGAGAGGCCCCACAGTGCAGATTCTGCTCGTTGAAGACGAAACCAAAGTGGGCAGCGCGCTTCGCGCCGGGTTGCAGGCTGAGGGATACGAAATCGTCTGGGCGCAGACGGGTGAAGAAGGGTTTTTTCATGCCAGCTCGCGCAGCTTCGATCTGATTCTGCTGGACGTGATGCTGCCGGGCCGCGATGGGATCGAGGTTCTGGACACGCTGCGGAGACAAGGCAACAAAACTCCGGTTTTGCTTTTGACGGCCAAAGATGCGATCGAGGACCGGGTGCTGGGATTGGACACCGGCGCCGACGATTACCTGGTGAAGCCGTTTGCCTTTGCCGAGCTGAGCGCGCGCATCCGTGCCTTGTTGCGGCGCAATCAGCAGGAACCGTCCACCACATTGACCATCGGCCAGCTTGAAATCGATTTGATGCGGCGAACGGTTATCCGCGAAGGCCAGCGCATCGAACTGACCGCGCGCGAATTTGAGCTTCTGGAATACCTGGGCCGCCATCACGGCCGCATTGTCTCCCGCGACATGCTGGCTCGCGATGTGTGGAGAGAGGTTTCAAGAGCGACTCCGCTGGACAACGTGATCGATGTGCATGTGGCAAGGCTGCGCAAGAAGATGGACGATCCGTTCGCAATAAAGCTGCTGCACACGGTAAGAGGAGTCGGCTTTACGCTGAGCGAGGACGCCCCATGAACGGGTTCAAGCGCACCACTCTTCGCAGCCGCCTGACAATTCTTTATGCGTCGCTGCTGACGGCGGCACTTCTGCTCTATGCGGCCGGCGTTTCGGCATTCTTTCTGCACAACCTGCACGAACAGGTGGATTCGAGTCTCGGCCGCGATGTGGAGACGGTGGAAGGCGTGCTCTCAATGGATGCCGGCGGAGCGCTGAAAATAAGTGCGCACGACGGCGAAGCCGCGCATGAGGAACGTGACCATGGATACCTTCTGGAAGTCTGGTCCCAGGAGGGCCAGTTGCTCTACCGCACCGATCAACTCCACGGCCAGGCGCTTGGCCCGGTTCCGGCGAGCATCGCTTTGGGGCGGCAATCGGCGCATTCAATCCGGCTGCCTTCCGGGATGCGGGTTCGCACCATCAGCCGCATCCACCACATGGGCAAGAACCTTGCATTGGTGGTGCGGCTAGGCGTGAACGAAGAGCCTCTCTGGAATGAGTTCTGGGAGATGGTGTCGGAGCTGGCAATTGGGCTTCCGGTGGCTGTCATCCTGGTCGCGCTCACCGGCTACCTTGTGGCTGCGCGCGCTCTCAAGCCGGTGGATGCAATGGCGCAGCGCGCATCGCAGATTACTGCCGAGCAACTGAATGAACGCCTCAGGATCGAGAATCCCGGCGACGAATTGGGCCAGTTGGGCACAGCGTTCAACACGGCCCTGGCGCGCCTTGAGCGCTCGTTCGAGCAGTTGCGGAGATTCACGGCCGATGCCTCGCACGAGCTGCGGACCCCGCTGACCGCGATCAAGAGCGTGGGCGAAGTTTCACTGGGAATGCAGGGGGATGTGAACTACTACCGGGATGCAATCGGCAGCATGCTCGAAGAGACGAATCGCCTTGCGCACCTGGTGGACTGTCTATTGACGATGGCCCGCGCCGATGCCGGGCGAGTCCAACTGCACCGCACCGGTGTGAATCTGCATGAACTGGTGGAGGAGGCTTGTCGGTTGCTGGAAGTGCTGGCCGAAGAGAAGCAGCAAACCATCGCAGTTGAGGGCGACATCTTTGTTGCCGTACTGGCGGACAAGACAATCCTGAGACAGGCGGTTGTGAACCTGGTTCATAACGCCGTGAAGTTCTCGCCGGTAAACGGCTCCGTGCGAGTGGTTGTTGGCGGGCCGGAAAAGGCTGCGGCGATTGAAGTTCACGACAGCGGACCGGGCATTCCGGCGGAACATCGCGATCATATCTTCGAAAGATTCTACAGGGTAGACAAGGCGCGGGCCCGCGCGGCTGGCGGAGCTGGGCTGGGCCTTTCGATTGCGGAATGGGCCGTGGGCATGCACGGGGGAACCATCGAAGTCGAGTGCCCTCCCGGCGGCGGTTCAATCTTTCGGATTCGTTTGCCAAAGAGCATGTGAGCGGCGGCTGCGATTTTGTACCAAAAGGTTATTAAATGGCGGTTTCATTTTCATTCCGTAGGAAGGATGCCAGAATGCTGCGGCCGGGCGGTGCCTGGTCCTATAGCTTTCTATTTGTAGCTCTTCTATTTTCGGCATTTCAGGTCTGCGCGCAGTCTGCAACGCTCAAGGGGCAGGTGAGAGACGAAACCGGCGCGGTCATTCCCGGCGCAACCGTCACCGCGACCGGCGATTCCGGAAATGTTCTCTCCACAACTTCCGCCGCGGACGGGTCCTACTCGTTCAAGCACGTTCCCAATGGCAACTATCGAATTGAAGCTTCGTTTACCGGATTTGCGATGAAGGCCCCGGTCTCCTTTGTTGAGCGTGGCCAGGATGCGAACTTGAATGTTGTTCTCAAGGTGGGTGGGGTCGTTCAAGACGTGACGGTGCAGGCGCAGGACTCGGCGACCGTGTCCGTCGATTCGGGAAATAATGCGAGCGCGGTGGTGCTGAGCGGCTCCAGGCTCGACTCGCTGGCGGACGATCCGGATGACCTTGCGTCGGACTTGCAAGCACTTGCCGGACCATCGGCGGGTCCAAACGGAGGCTCGGTTTACATCAACGGATTCAGTACCGGCGAGATGCCTCCCAAGGAATCCATCCGCGAGATTCGCATCAACCAGAATCCTTTTTCGCCCGAATACGATTCGCTGGGACTGGGACGCATCGAGATATTCACCAAGCCCGGCTCCGGCCAGTTTCACGGCAGCGCATTTTTCAACCTCGGCAGCGAGGTCTTCAACTCCCGCAATCCCTATGCGGCGGTGAAGGCGCCATTCCTGCTGAGGGAATATGGAACCAGCCTTGCAGGTCCCTTGACGCGCCGCTCCTCTTTTACACTCGACGCGCGCGGCGAAGAAACCGACAACGGCGCAATCATCAACGGAGCGACGCTCGATCCGGCTTCGCTTGCGATCATCTCGCCGTACACAGGCGTCAATGATGTTGCCCAAAATCGCTTTCTTGCCACTCCCGATGTCGACTATCAACTCAACGACAAGGTCACGCTATCGATGCGCTATCGTGTGACGCAGGTTGACATACCGGACGCCGGGCTTGGTGGCTTCAACCTTGTCGAGAGCGCCGATCATGCGCACTCGCTTGCGCAGACCGCTCAGTTTATCGATACGAATGTGCTCAACGAGAACGCAGTGAATGAGACGCGTTTTCAGTTTTTCAACGTGAGCAGTTCAATGGCGGCGGTCAATTCCGGCGCTTCGATTCAGGTGCTGAGTGCCTTCACGGGAGGCGGTTCGCCTGCCGGGCATTCTTCCGATGTGCAAAGAAATTTCGAGCTGCAGAACATTTCCACCATCACGCATGGCGCGGACGTGTGGCACTTCGGGGTCCGGCTGCGCGGTATCGTGGAACGGAATATCTCGCAGCAAAACTTCAACGGCGCATTTACTTTCGGCGGCGAGACGGCGCCGGAACTGGACGCCAACAACCAGGTTGTGAAGGATGCCGGCGGCGACCCGGTGCTGATTTCCTTGTCGTCCATCCAGCAGTACCAAAGAACCCTCGTGCTTGAAAAAGCGGGCTACACGGCTGCCCAGATTCAAGCATTGGGTGGAGGCGCCAGCCAGTTCAGTTTGAACGCCGGGAATCCGCTTGTGTCTCTCTCGCAGGTGGATGCCGGCTTGCTTGTGGGAGACACATGGAAGGTGCGGCCCAATCTGACCGTCGATCTGGGACTCCGCTATGAGCTGCAAAACAATATTCACGATCCCGGCGATTTTGCGCCCCGTGTTGCGGCATCGTGGTCGCCGGGGTTTTCGAGGCAGAAGACTGTGCTTCGAGGTGGTTTCGGCATCTTCTACGACCGCTTTGGGCTGGTAAACACGCTGAGCGCGCAACGCTACAACGGCGTCAATCAGCAGCAATACGTGGTCAACAATCCCAGCTTTTATCCCATAGTTCCATCGGCGGCGAGCCTTGCCGCATCGCTGCAAGGGCAGGTGATCGAGCAGAACGCGCCGAATGTGCGGGCGCCGTATCTGATGCAGGCGCTGCTCAGCGTGGAGCAGCAACTTCCGCTTCACACCGTGGTTGCGCTCAGTTACTCGAACTCGCATGGGCTGCATCAACTCCGGTCACGGGATATAAATGCCCCATCCTCGCCCGGGGGCCCTTATCCGTTGGGAAACAACAACCCGGTCTTTCAAGTGCAATCGTCCGGGCTCTTCAACCAGAACCAGTTCATTTTGAATGTCACCTCGCAGGCCAGCAGGAATATCTCGCTGTTTGGTTCCTACACGTACGGCAGGGCCCTGAGCAACACCGACGGAGCCTCGACCTTCCCTGCAAGTCCTTTCAGCACGGCAGGCGAATATGGACCGGCCTCGACCGATGTTCGCGACTTCGAGACCTTCGGCGGAACGATTCAATCGTTCTGGAAGACGACGTTCAGTCCCTTGCTGACGGCTCGATCGGGGCCGCCGTTCAACATCACGGTTGGTCGCGACCTGTACGGCACCACACTCTTCAACGGGAGGCCGGGGATTGCAACCGATCCAACCCGGCAGGGAGCGATCCAGACGCGCTACGGATTGCTGGACCCGTCTCCAATCGCGGGAGAAACGCTGTTGCCGCGCAACTTCGGGCGCGGGCCGGGATCGATTCAGTTCAATATGCGAGCCAGCAAAACGATCGGATTCGGCAAGGTGAAAGATTCGCAAGATTCGACGGAGAGGCCGCGGTATGGACTGATTTGCACCTTGCAGATGCGTAACCTGTTGAATCACAATAACCCAGGCCCCATCATCGGGAACATTGCTTCGCCGCTTTTTGGCAACGCAAATCAATCTGCCGGTTCGTCGACACAGACTGGAACGCAAATGTCGGAATCCGCCACGAATCGCAGGTTTGAGCTTCAGATGCGCTTCACTTTTTGAGAGCATTGCTCAGCCGCCAGTCCTTCGCCGCGCCGCGCTCACTCGCGCATGACTGCGCGGGAAACCCGGCCGGAGCGCGCTCGTTTCCATCCCCTGTTCGCGCCAGAGTCACTCAATTGACGCGAATTGTCACGCTCTGTCGTGTTCGCTTCGCAGTCTTAAGAAATCTTCAGGTTCAAAGGTCGTGAGAGCGAGTGTAATAGTCTCAGTGCCTCACGCGACCGGAAGAACCCGCGGGGCAAATGAGGAGATAAAATGAATCGCTTCTTAGGCTGTGCAATCATCGTCGCCATGTTTGCTGCTCCTGCTTTTGGCAGCATGAAACCCCAAACCGTGGTCATCCCGCAGAATGTGACGGTTGGAACAACGCAGGTCCCATCGGGTACGTACAACCTGTCATGGACAGGTTCCGGTTCAAGCGTCCAGGCCACTCTGACCCAGGGCAAAAAGACCGTTGTCTCATTTTCAGCAAAGACGGTCGAAGGGAAGAGCCACCCCGGAATCGAGACCCATACTGCGGGCGGAATCAATGCTCTGAAGACAATTCATCTGGACAACGTGAGCCTTGAACTGGAAGGCGCGCGCCAATCGGGACAGTAGGTGAGCGGCAAGCTGCGGAGACAGAGAGAATTCATAGACTTCGCAGTTGAGCGGCAGGCACCTCTCCGCTGAGTTAATGTGCGGAGCATTCATTTTCATTCCTGCCTGCCGTTCTCATTCGTACCTCCTCGCGGCAAGGGAGGGCATGGTTCCAAGGCGGAAGCCCTGGGCGGTTGCCCCTCCCTTGTCGCTGCTTTTTTGCGGATGTTTCAGACGGAATCGTTGTTTCAAAGCCCGAAGGCCCTTCACTGGGGTCCTGGATTGACCCGAGGCCCGGAATCCCGTAAACTAAAAGACTGCGAGGGATGCGGCTCGAGTTGCACTCCTAACCGCATCATTTTCCCTGAAACAGGGCAGGCAATTTCGCCCCTGACAGCAGGGCTCAAGATTAAGGAAGAACCATGGCAAACCATGTATCGTCGCTGAAGCGCGCCCGCCAGACCGTGACCCGCACCGAAGTGAACCGCGCCAACCGCAGCCGCGTGCGCACCAGCCTGCGGGCCCTGCGCGAGGCGATCGTCAAGGGCGACGTGAAGGCCGCCCAGGCACAGTATCGCGAGACCGTCTCCACCCTCGACAAGAGCGTGCAAAAGGGCATTCTGCACAACAACACCGTTTCCCGCTACAAGAGCCGCCTGAATGCGCGGCTGAAGGCTTTGGCGACGGCGCCGGCCAAGGCGTAGTTGGGCGCGGCCGCCGAGGCTGCGGACAGATTGATCACGACGAACAGCCGGGAGCGATCCTGGCTGTTGCTGTTTTTCACGGTAAGTTTGAGATGGATAGGATGCGACAGAAGTGCGAGAGCAACCGCAGATCTTTCGACTTCGGTCGCCGCGGCGACCTCCGCTCAAGATGACAGTGTTCTTTTTGGATTCGCCGCCATTCCCTCAATCCATCCGCTCGAAAATCCCCGCGGCGCCCATACCGCCGCCGACGCACATGGTGACCATGCCATAGCGCGCGTTCCTGCGTCCCATTTCCTGGAGGAGTGTCGCGGTTAGCTTTGCGCCTGTGCAGCCGAGCGGATGCCCGAGAGCGATGGCCCCGCCGTTTACGTTGATTCGCGCCGGGTCGAGGCCGAGGGTGCGGATGACGGCGAGGACCTGGGCGGCGAAGGCTTCGTTGAGTTCGATGAGGCCGATGTCGTTGAGGGCGAGGCCTGCGCGTTGGAGAGCCTTGGGAATTGCAGTGACGGGGCCGATGCCCATCTCTTCAGGCAGGCATCCGGTAACGGCGTAGGCTACCAGACGAGCTAGCGGACGGATGCCTAGCTCTTTTGCGCGGCTTGCCTCCATCAGGATCACGGCAGCAGCGCCGTCAGAGGTCTGCGATGCGTTGCCCGCGGTGACGGTGCCTTGCGCATGGAAGGCGGGCTTCAACTTGGCAAGGGCTTCAAGTGAGGTGTCGGCGCGTGGGCCTTCGTCGGCGGAGAAGATCTTTTCTGAAATCGATGGCTTGCCGGCTTTCGCGCCTGGAACCGCGGTGGTCACGGTGACCGGGATCAGCTCATCGGCAAAGCGGCCGGCGGCTTGCGCGGCGAGGGCCTTAGCATGGCTTTCATGGGCGAAGGCGTCCTGATCTTCGCGCGAGACCTGGTAGTGGCGGGCGACGCGCTCGGCGGTGAGCCCCATGGTGAGCAGGGAAGCCGGGTAGTGCTCGGCCATAAAGGGGTTGGGGCTGGGTTTGAGTCCGCCGAAGGGCAGCAAGCTCATGGATTCCACGCCGCCGGCAATGACGACCCGGTCGCCGCCCGAACGAATGCGCTGATCGGCGATGGCGATGGCCTCCAGGCCGGAGGAACAGAGGCGGTTGACGGTCGCGCCGGGGATTTCGACCGGCAGCCCCGCGCGCAAAATGGCCCAGCGCGCGATGTCCCAGCCCTGCTCGCCCTCGGGCTGCGCGCAGCCGAGAACTACGTCGTCGATTTCAGTTCGACTTAAGGCAGGAATCTTGTCCAAAGCGCCGCTCAACGCAATTGCAGCCAGGTCGTCCGGGCGGGTGGTGGAGAGTGCGCCTTTGGGTGCGCGGCCAACGGGGGTGCGAACGGCACTGACGAGGACGGCTTCCGGCATGGGAGTTGCTCCTTACTTCCTTAAGAGGGATGCTCTGCCTGCCCGGTACGATTCCTGACACGATCTCCGAGGCAGTTCGCATGCGCAGCGCATCAGTTTTGCATCTCCAGCACAACCCACGCGCTCTTCAAATAGAAGTGATAAATGGTGTGGTGATCGACGAGCGTATCGGCGAGTGCATCGTGGTCGAGGAGTGGCGATCGGTGCTCCGTGCCGGCACGGGCCTCGCGGAGCTGCTCAGGCGTTGCAGGATCGATGCCCCAGTTGAAACCGAGAACGCCGCTTGAATCGTGAGTCTGCAGGCGCTCGGTCTCGGGAGCGGTTGCCAGCGTGAAGGCTTGGCCGGAGTTGCCGGTAAAGAAGACCAGCAGCGACACGGTTCCCTGGGCTGAACAAAGCACGGCCCAGTCGGAGGCGCCGCGGTCCTCAAGACTGGCGTGGATCACGTTCTCCGGGCGGTGTGCTTCGTAGGTTTGCGGAATGAGACAGCCGCGGCGGTTGAGCTGTTCCTGAATCGATGCCGGCAGTCCTGGATAGGAGCTGACGGGAAGACGGCGGATCAGGTAGGGGGTCATGTGCCCGCCGAAGAGGATATGGCCGGATTCGTTGAGTTGGGCGATAGGCGATGGCTGTTGAGAAGCGGCGAGAGTGCTGACACAAAGAAGCAAAAGTGAAATCAAGGTATTCGATCTAGCGGTGATGCGAGGCATGATGCTAGCTCACGATCGTTTTTGAAGGAGAACTGAACATTTCAATTTCCTCGGGCCAAATCCCAATCAAATATCGAGAACAACGGCGCGGTTTAAGTGCGCCCTTTCAAAACTAATTCCGCAGCGGCTTTCCGGTTTTGAGCGTAAACGCGATTCGTTCCTGCGTCTTCCGCTCGCCGCACAGGGAGAGAAAGGCCTCGCGCTCCAGGTCGAGCAGATACTGCTCGCTGACAAGAGAACCCGCAGTCACGCGCCCGCCGGCGAGGATGTAGGCCACCCACCGCGCAACTTTCTGGTCGTGCTCCGTGGCATAGCCGGCTTCGCCCATGAGGAAGACGCCGGTTTCGAGGGCGGCCAGGGCCGAGGTACCCGGAGCGGGGATTGCGGCACGCGGTTGCGGAGCGGCGTAGCCTGCCGCAGCCATCGTCGCGGCTTGCGCTTTGGCGTCCAGAAGCAGCCGTTCGCGGTTGAGGGTGATGCGATCGGCGGGGAGCAGCAGGCCCAGCCCGCGCGCTTCGGCTGCGGACGTGGAGACCTTGGCCATGGCGATGTTTTCAAACACTCGACGCAAAGCTGTGCCCATCTCCGCGGATTGGGCAAAGCGCGAAGGCGGATCGCGCGGGTCGGCCGGGGCCAGCGCAACGGCCGAGTCGACGGCGCGGAGCAGCATCTCCTTTGTGCCGCCCCCGGCTGGGATGAGACCAACGCCCGCTTCGACCAGGCCAATGTAGGTTTCAGCATGAGGCTGGCGGCGCGCGCCATGCAGGCAGATCTCCGCGCCTCCGCCAAGGGCGAGGCCAAAGGGTGCAACCACCACCGGTCGCGGGCAAAACTTGATGGCCGCGGTCATCTGCTGGAAGCTGTTGATGACGCCGGCCACCTCTTCCCATTCGCCTTCCTGCGACAGGAGAAGAAGTTGCATCAGGTTGGCGCCGACGCTGAAGTTGTCGCGGTCGCCGGTGATGACGAATCCGGAAAAATCGCGGACAGCATCGGAGGCTGGAGTGAGGACCGACGATATCATCGAGAGCACGTCGCCGCCGATGGCGTTCTTGAGCGAGTGAAGCTCGATGCAGCCGATTCCGTCGCCGAGATCGACAAGCGACGCGCCGGAGTTGGTCCGTACCACCTTGTGGGTGCGCCGGAAGTCCGCGACCCGCGCATGGCCCGGTACGGCGGGAACGGGTTCCATGCGTCCCGTTGCAGGCTGGAAACAGCTGCGACCGCCGGGCGCGTACCAGGAGGCCTGGCCGGCAACCAGCAGTGCCTCAACGCGGGGGCTGAGCGGCAGCCCGAGGGACCTCATGCGGGCGACGGAAGAGGCGACACCGGCTGCATCCCACATTTCAAACGGCCCCAGCTCCCAGTTGAAGCCCGCGCGCATGGCGCTATCGATGGAAGCCGCATCGGTGGCCACTTCGCCAATCCGGTCCGCTGCAAAGTTCCAAAGAGAAGCCAGAAATGGCCACAGAAACGCGGCTGCCCTGTCCTTGGCCGGATCGTTCGCCAGCAGCAGCCGGAGACGTTCGGCGAGCGTTGCGGCATTCTTCGCCATGTCGAGCGAGGGCAGGGAAGGCTTTGCTGTCGGCCGGTATTCGAAGGTTGCCGGATCCAGCACCAGGCGCAGGTCTTTGCCGTCTGGTCCACGCGTCTTCTTGTAAAAGCCCTGACCGGTCTTGTCGCCCAGCCATTTGCGCCGCATCAGTTCTTCAAGGACGGAGGAGAATTTGCCTGCGGTGACTCCCTGCGGGAAGTTGGCTGCCACATGCGCCAGGATGTCGATGCCCACCAGGTCTGCCAGTCGAAAGGTTCCAGTGCGCGGCCAGCCCAGGGCTGGGCCGGTAAGGGCGTCCACCTCTTCGATGGTCAAGCCCTGCTTCAGCATAAGGTCGGCGGCGGTGAACATGACGGCGACGCCGATGCGGTTGGCGATGAAGTTCGGAGTGTCGTTGGCAAAGACCACCTGCTTGCCGAGGATGCGATCGGCGAAGGAGGCAAAGGCTGCCAGCAGGGCTGGATCTGTCTCCGGGGCCGGGATGAGCTCGAGAAGCCGCATGTAGCGGGGAGGATTGAAGAAATGCGCGCCGAAGAAGCGTTCGCGGTGGCTGGCGAGGGCCTGGGCGATGCGGCCGACGGGCAGGCCGGAGGTGTTGGTGGTGAGCAGCGCCCTGGGCGAAAGATTCGGCAGAACGCGGGCGAGAAGCGCGGTCTTGATTTCCAGATTTTCGGCGACGGCCTCAATCACCCAGTCGCAGGCGGCCAACTTCGGCAGATCGTTATCGAAGTTTCCGGGGGTGATGAGCGAGGCACTGGACTGATCGTAAAATGCCGCCGGCTTCGATTTGGCCAGGGCTTCAAGCGCGAGGTTGGCCAATGAGCGCTCCGAAGCACTTTTGGGAGGAAGGTCGAGAAGCAGTGTCGGAATGCCGGCGTTGGCCAGGTGGGCGGCAATGCGGGAGCCCATGGTTCCTGCGCCGAGCACGGCGGCGCGGCGAACCAGCAATGGCTCAACGGAAGTCGCCGGGGCGGGAGTCTGTGCCGAAGGGATGGTGCTCATGCGGGGTCTCCCTGCGCGGGTTGGAGTGGGGAACCATCCACCGAGCGTAAACGCTGGAAGCATACGAAAGGTGGGTGGGCGGGGTCAAGGAAGCGAGAAAGCAGGGAACAGGGATCAGGGATCGGAAACACCGCGAGCGTGAGGGTTCATCCTGTCACGGCCTTGCATGCCCGGTGCGGTACGCGAAAAACCCCGATTCCCCGTACAATTGGTATAAGGGAGAACGACGCCATTCTGCGAGTTTACATGGACGCCAACGCCACCACACCTCTGCTGCCGGAGGTGATGGAAGCGATGCGTCCTTACTGGATGGAACAGTTCGGAAATGCCTCCTCGATCCATATTCACGGGCAGGCGGCGCATCGGGCCGTCGATCATGCGCGGGAGACGCTGGCGCGCTTTTTCAACTGCCGCGAAGCAGAGGTGGTCTTCAATTCCGGCGGCACTGAGGGCGACAATACGGCCATCTTCGGACTGCTGCGCCCGGGCGACCATTTCATTACGACGTCGATCGAGCACTCGGCGGTTCTGCAGGCAGCGGAGCGGGTGGCCGGACGCGGAGTCGAAGTGACTTTTGTGGGGCCGAAGCCGAGCGGGCTCATCGACCCCAGGGACATTCAGCGGGCGATAAAACCGAATACGCGGCTGATCAGCGTGATGCTGGCCAACAACGAGACCGGCGTCTTGCAGCCGGTCGAAGAGATAGGGAAGATTGCCGAGATCGGAAAGATCGCGGCGGGAAGTCGGGCGTTCTTCCATATCGATGCGGTGCAGGGCGCGGGCAAGGTGGAGTTCGATGTGCGCCGCTTTGGGTGCCACCTGCTTTCGATCAGCGCGCACAAGATGCACGGGCCCAAGGGCGTAGGCGCCATGTATGTGTGGCGCGGGACGCCGATTGAGCCGTTGATGGTGGGCGGAAGCCATGAGCGCCGCCAGCGCGCGGGGACTGAAAATGTCCCCGGCATCGTGGGACTGGGCAAGGCCGCCGAGCTGGCGATGGAGTCGCTGGAGGATGGAACCATCGAGCGGCTCGCCGGGCTGCGCGACCGGCTGGAGGCAGGGATTCTTGAGCTTCCGGGGACGTGCGTGAATGGCGGATTTGATGGCGATAAGCGGGTTCCTCGCACGGCGAATACAACCAATATCGCCTTCGAGCAGGTGGAGGGCGAGGCGATGGTGATTGCGCTCGACCTGAAGGGCGTTGCGGTGAGCGGCGGGTCGGCGTGCCACTCGGGATCGACTGAGCCGAGCCACGTCCTGATGGCGATGGGGCTGGACAAGAACGCGGCGCGCGCGAGTTTGCGGTTCAGCCTGCTGAGGACGGCAACGGATGCGGATGTGGATCATGTTTTGAAGGCCGTTCCGGAAGCGCTGGAACGGCTAAGGGCGCTTTCGCCGGTGGCGGCGGGAACGATGGGGTGAGGGCTATTGCGGATTCTGCTGGGGCTTTGAAAGGGCACAGCTTTAGCCATGCCCAGGTTGATGAAAAACCCACAGCCTTGAAAGGGCACGGATTTATCCGTGCCACAAGTCCCGCAATATCAGGCCGGCTTTAGCCGCTGAGGGATGGTTTCAAGGCAACGTTTTGACAAGAGTTTGTTTGGTAGAGTTTTTTCCCCTATGAGTGAGCACACAACCATTGCGGTAGCCATGTCCGGAGGGGTCGACTCCTCGACGGCGGCGGCGATGCTCGTTCACTCGGGCGAAACGGTCGTCGGCCTCACGCTTCAGCTCTGGGACCAGACGCGGCTTGCCGGCAAGCATGGAATCCCCGACGCGCCAAAGGCCGGCCGCTGCTGCTCGCTCGACGATGTGTACGATGCGCGCAAGGTTGCCGAGCATCTGGGCATCCCCTACTACGTCGTCAACCAGCAAGACCGCTTCGAGCGCGATGTGGTGCGGCCCTTTGTGGATGAATATCTCGCCGGACGCACGCCGATTCCATGCTCGCTGTGCAACAACCATCTGAAGTTCGACCAGCTCTTGCAGACCGCGCGCAGCATCGGCGCCAGCCGTATTGCCACTGGCCACTACGCGGTAAACGAGTACGACGAGGGTCGCGGCCGCTGGATTCTGAAGCGTCCTGCGGACCTGGCCAAGGACCAGACCTACTTTCTCTTCGGCCTGACGCAGGAGCAGTTGGCGCGCACGATGTTTCCACTCGGCCGGCTGACCAAGCCTGAAGTGAGGGAAGTGGCGCGGCAGCGTGGGCTCAAGCTCGCCGAAAAGCCCGACTCGCAGGAGATATGCTTCATTCCCGGCGGCGACTACAAGCAGTTCCTCACCGCGTATCTCGAAGAGCAGGGCGAACCGATGCCGGAGACGGCGGGCGCGCTGGTGGCGTCGAACGGGGAAGTGCTGGGGCGGCACGAAGGAATCTCGAACTTTACCGTGGGCCAGCGCAAGGGGTTGGGGGTCAGTTCGCCCTCGCCGCTTTATGTGCTGCAGATCGATCCGGCAAGCCACCGCGTCACAGTGGGCGCGGATGAAGAGCTGGCCACAAAGACGCTGCGCGCGCGCCGTCTGAATTGGATCGGCATTGCCGAGCTGACCGGACCCATGCGTGTGCGGGCGAAGATCCGTCACCGCCATGAGCCTGCCTGGGCCACCCTGGAGCCAGGCGGCGCCGGCGAGGCGATTGCCACATTCGACGAGCCGCAGCGCGCGGTGACGCCAGGGCAGTCTGCCGTTTTCTACGATGGGGATGAAGTGGTGGGCGGGGGATGGATTTTCTAGAGTCCGATCCCACTACCAGTATCTGCTGACGAGCTTTACACGAACATGTCTTTGTCTGCGCGGCTCCGCTCGCCGGGCGTGTCGTTGCGGAGCGACTCCACGACCGCCTTGGCGGAGGCCAGAAAGCCGGCAAGCTGGCGCATGGGCTTTGAGACAGTGTCGGTCATAAAGCCGGTCGCGCGATCAACGCCGTCCAGGACGCCTGTGAGCATGGTGTCCACGCGCATGCTCTGCTTTTGAAGCCGCTCCACGATTTCAGTTCCTGCCACCTGCAGGTCGGCGGTTTGCCTGCGCAGGTTGTGAGACATGGCAGCCAAATCGGTGGCTGCAGCCTCGATCTTGGGGCCGGTATCGGCCAGCAATGCGCCGAGGTTTTCGATGACGGGCACCACAGAGGTGCGCAGCTCCTCGATGTCCTCGCGCATGGACTGCGCGGACTTGCGCAATGTGTTGAAGATGGCCAGCAGCGCGATAGCCTGCAACAGCATGGTTATTGCAACTGCGGCAACGATGAAGAGCTGGACGGTCTGACTATCTAATTTTGCCATCGTAGCAATCTCACGCCTTTGCTCATGGCGTTTGGGGCCTTCGCCCCTTCAGATAAAACGCTTCCCAATACAGCAGGAGGGCGTTTGCACCGGCGTTGGCGCGGCTAAAGCGCACAACCGGGCTCGCTCCTGCACCGGCAGGAATGGAGAGGGAAGCGCGACGCCGACACTGCGGCAGGCGGCATCGAAAAAAGCCGCCCGGCCGACACTCCCTCAACTCCCGCGCTAGTACTCCCGGACGTCGGGCACGTTGGTGGTCGCGTGGTAGGCCTGGCGTCCGGCATCTACAGCCGAGGCGACCCTTCCGGTCTGTTCAGAGACGAGGTTCTTGCCCCGCTCCACAAACTCTTCCCACTGTGCGCGGCCGCGATCCACGGCTTCTTTGCCGCGTTCCACGTACTCCGAGACCTGTTCCTTGCTCTTGTCGACTATCGCGCTGACCTCATCCGCAGCCTGACGCGTGCGGGCTTTCAGGTATTCGGTGCCCTCGCGGGCGCCGCTTACCAGATCTTCGCGGGTTTCACGGCCGCTCTTGGGGGCATAAAGAATGCCGACCAGAGCGCCCACTCCCAATCCGGCCAGGAACCACGCTAATCCGTATGATTTGCTTTCTTCTGCCATGACGAGAACTCTCCTTTCGCTCAGCATAAAGAATGCCTGAGCGTAACAAAACTGTGCTGCGCGCCGCAAATGCAATTGCTGCTTCGATAAAAAGCCGCAACCGACAACATTAACTCCAAGCGAAAAATAGGACTTCGCTTGTTTCACTCACCGCATTGGACGCAGGTCAGGCCGATTGAGTTGCAAAGTCTTGTTTCCAAGAGGGTAACCTGCTCCTGTTCAACACAATACAGCAAATCGATCGAATCTTACTGATTCTTTTTGCACACGGACCGGCTCGGTATTGCTATTTGTTGTTCCCCTGCCGACGCCATCGCGCAACCGGCAAAGACGATCTATCTGCCTCGCAATCAAGGCTCTTGCGTCATCAGGCTCTCATACGCCGCAGCTGCAGGTGCGGGCCAGGACCTCCGCAAAGTGCATGGCCTCGCGGTCTGAGAGCTGGGCGATCTGCTCGCGGCAACTGAAGCCGTCGGCGACGATAAGGGTCATGGGATCGGCGGATTGAACGGCGGGAAGCAGGCCGTCGTTCGCAATGGCCTTCGACACTTCGAACTTGTCGGCTTCAAAGCCAAAGGGCCCGGCCATGCCGCAACAGCCTGCCTGGATGGGCTCGACCGTCGCTCCTGCTTTGCGCAGAAGGGCGATCTCGCTCAGCGGTCCCCCGAAGACGGCCTTGTGGTGGCAGTGGCCGTGAAGCAGGATCTGCGCGCCCTGAAGGCGGTTCGCGGCCCATTCGGGAGCCTGGATAGAGAGCCAGTCAGCGAGGAGCCAGACCTGGCCGCTCAGGCGCTCCGCGCGCTTGTCCTTTGGAAAGAGTTCCAGCAATTCATCTTTGAAGACGCTGGCGCAGCTTGGTTCCAGAAAGATGAACGGGAGACCGGCTTCGATTTGCGGGTCCATGCGGTCGAGAACTTTGGCGAGATAGGAGCGGGCGGCGGCGAGCAGGCCGAAGTCGTAAAGCGGCCGGCCGCAGCAGATGTGGCCCTTGGGAACCACAACCTGGAAGCCCGCATCGGCGAGCACGGCTTCAGCGGCGGCCAGCGTTTGCGGATGGTAGTAGTTATTCCAGGTGTCGGGCCAGAGGACCACCTGTGCCACTTGCGGCTGGGCAGACTCTTTCTCCGCCCCCGGAGATTGCTTTGAAGAGCGCGGAACGTTTGCGGATTCGTAGACTGCGCGTCTGGATCGCTGGTAGCTCCGGGGCGCCAGCCGCGGCAGTTTGCGCTCCTGTGCGACTCCAACAATGTGCTTGATCAGCGGGCTGGTCATGGGTCCGTTAAGCAAGGCATTCGTCAGCGCGGGAGTCAGCGAGCCCCAGCGCGCGAGCTTGTCTGCAAAGCCGAAGATGTAGTGGTGCAGCGGATGCAGGCGTCCCTTGTAGTGCTGGGCCAGGAACTCTGACTTCCATGCGGCCACATCCACCTGCACGGGGCACTCGGATTTGCAGGCCTTGCAACTCAGGCAAAGGTCGAGCGCCTGGTGCACGGCCTCACTCTTGAAGCCCTCCTTGCGCAGCGCGCCGGATAGCATCTCCCACAACAGCCGTGCGCGCCCGCGGGTGGAGTGCTGTTCGTCGCCGGTTGCCCGGTAGCTGGGGCACATCACGCCGCCGGTTGTGTTGCGGCATGCCCCCACGCCCACGCACCGCTCCGTTGCGCGCGCAAACGAACCCTGATCCGCCGCGAACGCGAAGTGGGTTTCGAGCTCGCGCGTGCCCGTTTCGCCGGCAGTCCCATGAACCTCGACCTCGTGGCGCAGATTCTCCACCGGATCGTAGACGCGAACGGCATCCATCAGCTTGCCGGGGTTCATGCGGTTATCGGGGTCAAACAGAATCTTGAATTCGCGGAAGGCCCCCATCAGCTCCGAGCCGAACATCTTGGGCAGCAGCGCGGCGCGCGACTGTCCGTCGCCGTGCTCGCCGGAGAGCGAGCCGCCATAGCTGAGCACAACGTCCGCAGCGCGCGCAATAAACTCGCGGAATTTCCGCAGCCCCTCCACTGAGCGGAAATCGAAGTTGATGCGCGTGTGCACGCATCCTTGTCCGTAGTGGCCGTAGAGCGGACTGCGGAATCCGTACTCGGCCATGAGCGCAGTGATTGCGCGCAGATAATCTCCCAATCGCGCGGGAGGCACGGCCGCGTCTTCCCAACCCTCGTAGCGGTCGGGTTCGCCGGGAACAAAAACCATGGCGCCCAGCGCGGAGTCGCGCACCTTCCAGATGCTTGCGGCTTCCCCTGGCGTGCAGATGCGGGCGATGGGGCGGACGGGCCAGGTCATGCAGGCGCCCACGAGATTCTCCGCCTGTTCGCGCGCGTCCTCGGCTGTCCAGCCGCCTACTTCCACAAGCAGGAAGCTCACGCCGCCGGGGAGCTGCGACAGGTCGCGGAGGTTAAGTCCCTTGCGGCGCATGAAGTCGACCAGCAGGTGATCGAAGCCCTCGAGACCGATGGGGCGATGTTCCAGGGCCAGCGGGACGGCGTCTGCGGCGAGGAACGGATCGTCAAACCCCAGCACGGTGAGTACGCGGAAGGGCGGACTCGCGGTCAGGTTGAGCGTGGCAGAGACAATGTTGGCGCAGGTCCCCTCGGAGCCTACCAGCGCGCGCGCCACATTGAAGTTGTTCTCCGGAAGCAGTTCGTCGAGGTTGTATCCGGAAACGCGGCGGGGAATGCGCGGAAACTTCTCGCGCACCAGGTCTGCATATTTCTCGCGCATGCGGGCCAGGCCGGCGTAGATTTCGCCCACGCGGCCGCCGGCCCTGATTTTGGCTTCGAGTTCTTCCGTCGTCGTCGGGCCCACGGTCATCCGGGTGCCGTCGTAGAGGATGATGTCGAGCGATTCCACATTGTCCACAACCTTGCCGCCCAGCAGGCCGTGCACGCCGCAACTGTTGTTGCCGATCATGCCGCCCAGGGTGCAGCGGGAGTGCGTGGCCGGATCGGGCGCAAAGGTAAGGTGGTGGAGTTCGGCGGCGTCGCGCAGGCGGTCGAGGACGATGCCGGGCTCGACGGTGGCCAGCTTGGCGGAGGGGTCGATCAGGATGAGGCCGTTCATGAAGCGGGAATAATCGAAGACCACGGCCACATTGGCGCACTGGCCGGCCAGGCTGGTTCCAGCGCCGCGGGGAAGAACGGCCGCGCCAATGGACCAGCAGGCAGCCAGGGCTGCCTCCACGTCCTCTGCGTCGCGGGGGCAGATGACGCCGATGGGGAGCTGACGGTAGTTTGATGCGTCGGCGGCATAGAGCGCGCGCGAGCCCAGATCGAATCGCACTTCGCCGCGGATGTTCTTCTGGAGCAGGGTCTCAAGCTCGCGGTGGGCCGAGAAGCTTTCGTGGTCCAGCGGGGGCTGATTGGGAAGGATCGAAAAGGATGAAGTACTCACGGAGAAATGGTAGCGCGTTTGCGGGGTTTGCAGGTTGCGTTTGGAAGAAAGGGCCGATCCTGGTTCGGAAGGAGCCTGGGGCCTCGGCTTCATGGAAAAAAGCGCGAATTGGCCGGGCCTTCAGGCGCGGGCTTCTGCAATTTTCCTGCGAAAAACAGCATGTAGAGCTGTAGTTCTGGGAATACGATCCGGTGCGCCTTGCGGGACAAGCCTCAGGAAAGGGCAACCGGGAAACGCGATTCTAGTTCTCGCAGAACTCTCGGTTGCCGCAGGCGCCGCCCTGCATGCAGCAAGGGCCTCCGGCGCCGCACGTCCCATGTGCCTCCGCGCTGCCGCCAAAGTGCCGGCCGCTTCCTTTGGTGATCGCGCCCGCGCCGCCGCTGATCAGCCTCTTGACGCTGCCACCGCACTGCGGACAAGACTCAAGCGGCGCGTCTGACATCTTCTGCCGCCTCTCAAAATGGTTTCCGCAGGCGTCACAGAGATAGTCATAGGCTGGCATACGCAACTCCCTTCAAGAATCCGGTGTTTGTTCTGATTATACGAAGTTGACCGTTTCGCCTGCTCGTTGATCGGCGCGGGGCTCAGGACGGGCTGTCCGCTGAGTCAGCGACGCTTGGCGGTGAGAACGAAGCCGCTGCCGCGGCGGACGCTTGTGCGCTGGTCATTTTTCGGGGACCGGTGCGGCGTCAGTCTTCGGCGAAGAATCGTTTCCTGGTTGCTTCATCTGCGGGCAGGTCCGGCCCGGAGAAGATTGAGTCCGGCTGGCGGCTGGGATCATCCGCGATGAGCGGCATGGCCCGCGCGCGTCGTGCATCGGCATCCGGTCCCGTGGCGAGATACATCTCAGTGAACCACCGGTGGAAAGTGTGCAGGCGCCCGGCGTAATTATCGTGCTCGGTGGCGTAAGCGTGCCCGGCGGCGTCCCAATCGCCGCACTGCGCAAGGTGATCGCGCAGCACGCGCGCGTCACGCAACGCAAGCGAAAGGCCCTGCCCGTGCGTGGGATCGCTTGACGTGGCTGAGTCGCCCAAAAGCGCCACTCCATCGCGGTACGGATGATTGACCCAACTGTGCGCGCAACTGAACGTTGCCAGCGGACCAGCCTGCTTCACATCCAGGAAAAGTGAGGCGTTTGCGCCTGTTTTCTTGCACCCTTGAACAAAGCGCGCCAAGTCGGCCGGCCCCTGAAAGCGCGCTTGCGCCGCGTCGTGGTAGCACAGATACATTCGAACGCGCCCGCCACCCTGGGGAGCGACAACAACAAGCTGCCCAAGCTCGAAGTTGTAAATGGCCTGGCAGGTATCCTCCGCGGCGGGCACGTTCTCGAGCAGAATTCCGGCGATCATCATGTCTTCGGGATCGCGCAGGACCGGGAAGTCCGCCGACGCACGCACCACGGACGATCGTCCCTCGGCCCCTACCACCAGGCGCGCGGAGATGGTCTCAACGCGGCCATCTTCGTCAATCACCAATGCCGGTGGTACGCCCGGCTGCACTTTGCGAACGGCTGCACCGCGGCGCACCGTAGCGCCCGCTGCCGCCGCGCGTTTCAGCAGAGACTCCTGCATGGCGGGGTGATAACAGGCAAGGCAAGGGAGTTGCTGGGGTGTAGTGGGCGCCGCTTCTCGATGGGCCACGCGGTCGCTCACCACATACGAATCCACCCAGCCGACCTCGTGTCCGCCGGCTTCAGCGAAACAATCGGCGACTCCCAGGGCCTGAACCTCTGCATGGCCCCAGGGAAACATCATTTCGCCGCGCACGCGGTCCTTGAATTGCCGCTCGCGTTCGACCACAAGAACCTTGGCGCCTCGTTCAGCCATGTTGATGGCCAGGGCTGCGCCGCCCAGGCCGCCGCCAGCGATGGCCAGATCATAGAGCGTCGACATGCTTCCTCCCAGCAATCCGGGATTTCCGGTTGGCTTCCCTGCATCGTGCCAGGTTACAGCATCGCAGGATGTCACAATATTGCACAGAAAAAAGGAGTGCCGTTCAATTCCGGCCGAGCTTCCCAAGCCTCGCTTTTGAGCGGGGAATGCATCATGTTCGGACTTTTGCCGGCTCCGAAGCAATCCTTCCAACTGAATGGATCGGAAAGAGCAAGAGCCGGTCCGAGCGCTGCAACCTATCGTCCCGGCCACTCCTCAACAACAATCCCGAGATCGTTGAGCTGTTGGATGGCGGCTTCAACATTGCGGCGAGCCTTGGGGCGATCTTTGGGGGCAGCCGGACCTTCTTCCACAGCGATTACGCGGCCATAGCGCCACGCCGACGGTGGAATGGCGGCCACGGCCTTGGCCAGATCTGCCGGGCGCAACTGCGTCTCCTGGCGGCGGGCGGCGGCGGGTCGCAGCATGGTTCCCTCTCCCACAGTGCTGGGGTTGGCGTCCGCGAAGATAATGCGGAGCGAGATCATATCGGCGCCGACGGAGATAAGGGGGTTAGCCCACGCCGACGGCTCATGGACGTCCACATACATGCTCTTGGTGGGCAGAGGGATAAGCGCAAGTTGAGCGCGCTCGTTGTCGAGCTCGGTGGCCGTAGCCTGGGCCTTCTGCTCGGCCTTGACCGCGGTCTGGGCCACTCCTACCACGGCCTGCTCTTCCTTGTGGCAGGCAACGAGGCCGAAGAGCAATAGCAGCGCCACGCCCGGCAATATCCTCAACAATCCCCTGGTTCGCGAACGGCTTGTCACAAAAAAAGCATATCAGGGGCCGCATCACGGCCAGGGATGCGGAAACTTTGGTACTCTGCGCACGCAGAAGGTTGGAGGGCGAGCAATGATCACCAAAGTAGTTGCCATCGTGGGTAGCTACCGGAAGGGCGGCACGATTGACAGCGCGGTGGAGGCTGTCCTGGAAGGAGCGCGGGAGAAGGGCGCGGAAACAGTCAGCTTTTATCTGACTGACAAACACATAGAGTTCTGCACCAACTGCCGCCAGTGCACCCAGGCAGCCGGCGAAGAGCGCGGCAAGTGCGCGCAGCAGGACGACCTGGAGCCAATGCTCAGGGAGATTGAGGCGGCCGACTCCCTGGTGCTCGCCTCGCCAGTGAATTATTACAACGTGACCGCGATCTTTCGCAGGTTTCTTGAGCGGCTTGTGGGTTACGCGTATTGGCCGTGGGGAAAAGCTGTTCCCAAGGGGCGAAAAACCAGGGCCGGCAAAAAGGCTGTGTTGGTGGCCTCGTCGGCAGCGCCGGGAATCTTCATTCCGATCGCCACCGGCGCGGCGAAGGCCCTGCGCCTGGCGGCTCAGATGCTCGGCGCCAAACCCGTGGGCCGGATGTGGATCGGGCTGGCGGGCGATAAGCCTCACAGCGAATTGTCGGCGCGAAACCGCGAGCGGGCGCGGCGGCTGGGTTGGAAGCTCGAGTAGTCTGTCCTGAGATCCGGTGAGAGCGCGCGGATTCGCGTATCATCGAATCTGACTCGGGGCAGCGCAGATTGCGCCCCGCGCACGATGATTCTCCTCGACCCAGAGCTGGACCCAGACCCCGCCTCGCCGTTCACCACGGGGAAGCCGTCACCTGTGTCGGCATCGCCGGCAAAATCGCAGAATCGTCGCCTGCCCACTGCCCGCACCCTGGGCAGCTTTCTCGCCAAGGCGCAGGCCGCCGTCCGGCTGCGCGGCCAGGTCACCGTCCTGCTCACCTCCGACAAAACGCTCCGCAGCCTCAATCGCCGCTTCCGCGGCAAGAACAAGCCCACCGATGTGCTTTCGTTCCCCGCGGATCCATCTGCTCCCGGCGCGATGAAGATTGCTGGAGACCTCGCCATCAGCGTGCCAACAGCGCGGCGTCAATCCGTTGAGCAAGGTCACCCGCTCTCGACAGAGATCAAGGTCCTCATCCTTCACGGGCTGCTCCATCTTGCCGGCTACGACCACGAAGCGGACGCGGGAGAGATGGAGCGGCGCGAGCGGCTTTTGCGCGAAAGATTGCGCCTGCCGCCGGGGCTGATCGAACGCGCGGCAATTCAAACGCGGAAGGCGTCGAAACCGACAGCAAAGGCACGACGCCCATGACACCCCTCGTCCTTCTCGCACTGGCGCTGCTGGCTGTTGTCGAGACACTGGCCTCCTACTTGAGCCGCGTCTATTCCGAGTTCGGCAAGATCCTCTCTCACGAAGTCCAGGAAAATCTCGATGCGTGGGAGGAGCTGATCGAACCGCAGTTAGGTCTAAGCCGCGAGCACGCTGCCCTCAGCGCAACCGTTCTGCAGCAACTCACGCTCGGCATCATCGCCCTTGAGATCGGAGCTATCCTCTTCGGTCGCGGCCCCCAATTCGCCCGGCCTTCCTATGGCGAAATCGCCCAGGCAGCGCTCGCGTTGGTGCTGGTCATCATCTTCTGCAACCAGCTTCTTCCCTCGATGCTGTTCAACCGCACCCGTGGCCGCTGGGCCGCACGGATCGTTTGGCCGATCCGCTTGCTCTTGTGGCTCATGACGCCCATTACGGTCTTTGTGCGCTTCTTCTTTTCCGTCGCGGCGCTGGCAGAGGAGCCGGCCACTGCGGAAGAAGAGACGGCCGTCGATGTCGAGGCCCTGCTTGAAGCCGGGGAAGAGGAGGGAATTCTCGAGGGGAGCGATCGCGACCTGGTGCGTTCCGCTGTAGAGTTCGGAGACATACTGGTGCGCGAAGTCATGACGCCCCGCCCCGCCGTCTTCGCCGTCTCCGGGGCCCTCACCCTCGAGCAGTTCCTGGTAGAGCTGCGCGAACACAACTACTCGCGCGTCCCGGTCTTCTCCGGCACTCTCGATAACACCACGGGCATCGCCTTCGCGCACGACCTGTTGCAGATCACCGACGAGGAGGCCCGCATCCGCTCCGTCGCCAGCATTCAGCGCTCCGCCGCCTTCGTTCCTGAAACCAAGCGCGGCTACGAATTGCTTCGCGAGATGCAGCGTGAAAAGCAGCACATGCGCATTGTCATTGATGAGTACGGCGGCGTCGCCGGCCTGGTGACCATCGAAGACCTTCTGGAGCAGATCGTCGGCAACATCCGCGACGAGCACGAAGACGACGCCGGGCCGCAGCGGGAGCCAAATGGGGTTTGGGTTGTTCCCGGCAACTTCCCCGTCGATCAGCTGACCGATCTCTTCGGCGAGCCCGTCGAGTTGGGTGAGACGTTTGAAGCCACAACGCTCGCCGGCCTGGTCACCGAGATCGAAGGCCGCATTCCGCTCGCCGGCGAAGTCGTAATGGTGGAGCCCATCGGCCTGCGCATTGAGATCGTCGTCTCCACGGATCGGCGCATCGATCGGCTGCGCGTATTTCCGCCAAGTGCAAAACCAGTTGCCGAATCCACTTGACCTGTTGTCTTTCGCGGACTCAGCCGCCGGGAAGCGACCGCGCCTTCCACGCCTGCCACTGCTCCGCCGTAATCTCCCAGATCTCCGACGGCAGCCGCCCCGACACGTAGTCCTTTTCGCCATGACCCACCAGCCGCATCCCCTGCTTCTCAGAGATGCGCCGCGAATTTGCGTTGCCCACTGCCTTTGAAACCCTCAGCACTGAGAACCCAAGCGTCGAGAACCAGAAGTCGTTGACCCACACGCAGGCCTCGCTCATCAGCCCCAGCCCCTGCCACTGAGGGCCAAGCCAGAAGCCGCGATTGTCGTTCTCTCCCCTGATCAGCGAGATGGAGCCGACGATCTGTTCAGGCCTGGCGGCCAGGCGAATCGTCCAGTGCCACGCCTCTTCGCGCTCAATCTGCGGAAGCGCGATATCGCGGCAGTACTTGAGCGCGCCGTCCGGCGGATAGGGCCATGGCACGCGGTTCATGAGATAGCGTACGATCTCCCACTGCGGAAACAGCTCCTGAATCTGTTCCGCATCGGCCACCTCCTGCGGCCGCAGAATCAGCCGTTCGGTTCTGCCTTCGACAATCATGCGGAGATGATACCGAATCTCCCAGTCGCGAACACCCACGCCTTCTAGTTGACGTGCCCAGGAAAGTCGGCGATGCTTGTCACGACCTGGCTTGATCGGGGCAGGTGGAGGCGAAAGCATGAAGCCGCAAAATCCGCCGGAATCGACATTCGAAGTGGAGATCTATAAGCAGACGTGTGAAAACTGCCGCTTCTATGGGGATATGAGGTTCAAACAGCTAACGCTCTTTGGCGTGATCTACGGACTACTACTCAATGTGTTGAAAGATGCAAATACACCCGGGAAAGTCCTGACTATCTGTTCGATTGGGATGATCGCAACAACGGTGCTATGGATCATGGAGGTACGCTCCTTCGTTCATTGGTTGCGGGCTGCGAGCCTGAAAGAGATGTTCGAAGGACGAGCCATCGGGGAGGCTCAGCTGGAGAAAGCGACCTCCAATAAAGATGCTGTGCCAAAATGGACGCTGGTAAATGCTTCAAATGCCGTACTCCTCCTTTACTTGATTTCTTACCTTTTTTGGTACGTGCTTTTCCTGGGACAGCTTAGCGATTTCGCTCGAATTTCAAGTGCTGTCATCTTCGGACTTGGTTGTCTTTTCCTCCTTGTCTTTAGTGTGATTGAGTATCAGCCGGCGTTTCGCCACGCCAGAAGCAAATGGGAGTGGTGGTGAAGGCGACCCGAGGCACATTCCAGAGTGCCAGTAGAATCCGCGATAATAGAAGCAGGAGAACCCCTACCCTTTGAAATCGGGATTCGTCGCCATTCTCGGCCGGCCCAATGTCGGCAAAAGCACGCTCCTCAACGCCCTCACCGGCGAAAAGGTGGCCATTGTCACCGCCAAGCCGCAGACCACCCGCAATCGCATCATGGGCGTGGTCGAGGTTCCCGCCCACAAGGGCACAAATCCCGCCGCGCAAATCGTCTTCGTCGACACGCCAGGCGTCCACAAGCCGGGCTCGCAGCTTGACCGGCGCATGTTGCAGGAAGTCTACGAGGCCCTGGAGGCCCGCGACGTGGTGCTGGTGCTGATGGATGCTACGCGACGCGTCCAACTGGAACATGTCGCTCAATCTTCTGAAGGACCCAATAAAACGGCGAAAAACCCAGATGATGCGATAGACCCGGAATCGGTAGGTCAGGGCTTTAGCCCTGACATCGATGCGGCAGAAGAGACGGGGGCTTTAGCCCCTGAGGTACGCTCTTCGGGAGAATTACTATCGAGCCCAACTCATCCCGAGGCCGCTCACAAACACAACCGCCCCAACTGGGCCAGCGAAGACGAGTTCCTCTTTGGTCTCATTCGCAAGCTCGACTGCCCGGTCTTCCTGGTCCTCACCAAGATCGACCTCGTGCGCAAGGACCAGCTTCTTCCGCTCATCGACTCGCTCACCCGCCAGTTCAACTTCGCCGAGATCATTCCGGTCAGCGCCCGCAAGCGCGACGGCCTCAACATCCTGGTCCGAAAAATCGTCGCCGCTCTGCCGGACGGCGAACGCTACTATCCCAAAGACCAGTACACCGACCAGCCGCAGCGCTTCATGGTCGCCGAGCTGATTCGCGAAAGCATCCTCATCGAAACCGGCGAAGAAGTTCCCTACTCCTCGGCCGTCGTCATCGAGCAGTTTGAAGAACCGGAGCCCGCTGCGCCGCCGAAAAAGAAAGGCCCGCCCCCGCGCAAACCGCTTGCACGCATCGCCGCCGCCATCTATTGCGAGCGCGATGGGCAAAAAGCGATCCTCATCGGAAAGGGCGGCTCCAAGCTCAAGGAGATTGGCACTCGCGCTCGCATTCAGATTGAGTCCCTGCTAGGCTCTCGCGTCTATCTTGAACTGCGCGTCATCGTCGAGCCCGGCTGGCGCGAATCGAAGACCTTCATCGAGTCCCTCGATTGGCGCAACCAGCTTGAACGCCTGGCCGGCGACCAGATCACAGAAAAAGATCCGGAAGAATAGAACTCGATCCAGAAGCATTGAAGATCGCGCTTCACTGTGTTCTCGGCGGCACAAAGCCCGCGCAGAGACGAAGGTGCGAAGATTCAGCCTCGCTCCGGTTGCTTGTACAGCTGCATAGGATCGACCAGGTAGCTCTCCGCATATTTGTCGTGGTGGCGAACCCATGCCATCGAGTGCCTCAGCCCTCCCTCGTCGCGCCCCTTCGGCACCATATCCAGGAAGTTGTATGCGCCCAGCAGGATGTCAAGGCCGCGCCCATAACTCGAGTAGGTGTGAAAAATGTTTCCGTTCGCATCCTTTGCGAACACGCTCAGCCCCGGGCCTTCTTCGCTTGGAAAACTGGTCTCGGTGTAGTTGTAGTAGACCTTGCCCGTGGCCTGCTGCTCCTGGGTGAACGACACATGATAGTCGTAATTGAAGTCGCTTCGGAACGATGAGACCCAGTTGAAGCGCCAGCCCATGCGTTTTTTGAAAGCTTCAATCTCCGGGTAAGTCGCCCGTGAAACTACGGCGAACGACACATCGCGATTGGCCAGGTGAATCGTCGGCCCATCGAAATGATCGCCCAGATACGAGCAGCTTGGGCAGCCCTCTTTCCACCCAGGGCCGAACATGAAGTGATACACAATCAGCTGGCTCCGCTTCTCGAATAACTCGGCGAGCGAAACGCGGCCGTTCGGTCCGTCAAAGAAATATTGCTTCTCCACCATCTCCCAGGGAAGCGCGCGGCGCTGCCGGCTCAACTCGTCGCGCAGCCGGGTAAACTCCTTCTCTTTCGCCAGGTGTTGCTTGCGGGCAGTGAGCCACTCACTCCTCGATACCACTTTCGGACGCTTCACTTCTGCCGTGCTCGTCGCCATGATGAACCTCCTCGGTTGGGGTAAGTTTGGGGAAATCGATCGCTCGACTTTTGCGGCGGAACAATCCAGCTGTAAGAGCAGCCACTCCGCCGCTGCCCGCGGCTCCGCCTGCAATCATCGCCGCGGTTGCAATGCACACAGGACACATGGGTCTCTCCTCGAAAGGGAACTAGGCCACCGCCTCGGCTTGCTGCATGAAGGCCGGCGCCTCGTCGGCGCTTGGCCCCCAGCTTGCCGGTACCGCGACATCCAGCAAACGCAGGTACACGCTGAACTGGCCGCGATGCTGGTACCAGTGGCTGAGCATGATGTCGCGTACAAATTCGCCGCGCGGCTGCGCCAGTACTTCATGATCGCCGGCCATCATGCGCCAGGTCTCCTTCATGGCGGCATCGTCGTATTTCGGCAAGAGGCTGCGCACGGTGGCGACGCTCTCGTCAAAGGCTTTGAGAATCTCTTCGCGGCTTGCGGGCTGGGGAAACTCGAATGACTTTGGAGCAGGCGCCGGATTGTTCGCGACGAACCGAATAATTCCGCCGGGGACAAAAGCAAGATGGTAGGCAAGCTGTCCAGCGGTCAGGGACTTTGCATGCGGCTTCCAGGTCAGCTTATCTGCCGGCAGCCGCTCAAGGAATTTCCGCGTGATGGGCGCTTGCACTTCAAACTCTGCAAGAAACGTTTGTGCGATGGTCATAGCGAACCTCCTTGTGTTCGGGGAAATGGATACCTGGTTGGTGTTCGATCGAATTGCAGGCGCAACTTCGGCGGCAAGCGGGGGAAGCCAACGAAGTTGGAAAGCTATTTCGATTCGGCGCGCTTGCGGATCTGGTCGAGTATCGACGACCAGCCTTTGTTCACGCCTTCCCTGTGCTGGTCTTCGATGAAGCCGAGTGCCGTGTGCCGGAAAGCGATCAGCGTGCCGCCATCTTTTTCCGTGAGCCTGTATTGCACGTTCGACAGGAGCGGATAGGACGCGAACAGCGGTCCGCAGATCTCGAGCAGGGTGGGCCGCTTGATGGCCTGCACGTGGCCCCAGAAGTGGCCGTTGTTGTCGCCCAGGTCGCGGTACCAGCGTCCGCCGGGCCACGCTTCGAGCTTCATCGGCATGGGATCGCCTTGGCCGCGCTCGTTGTAGGGGCCGATCTGCTCCAGCAGCGACTCAAAGGTCACGTCGAGGGGCGCATGCACATGCATCTCCTGCTTGATTTCCAGGGTCATATTCTCAATGCCCGGTGCTGTCTGAATCATGATTCCTCCTTGTGGGTTTAAATTTCGGGATTCGATTTTGCCTTGCCTTCGTTCACTTTTTCTTCTGCGCGTTCCTTAACGCGGTTCAATTGATGCCGCCAGAACTGCTCAAACTCGCCGGCCCACTCGTGTAATGGACGGATTGCCGCGGCATTGGTCCGGTAATACTTGTGCCGGCCGGCGCAGCGCACTCTTACCAGGCCCACTTTTCGTAGAACACCAAGATGCTTCGAAACCGAGGGCTGGTCAAGCCTAAGCGCGGTGACGATCTCTCCCACCGGACGTTCGTGCGCGGCCAGATAGCTGAGAATCTCCCGCCGCCGAGGCTCGGCTACGGCGTTGAAAGCGTCCGAAGTTGTAGCCGCACGAGCCATGATCTGGAAAATACATGCCGATATAAGAATATGTCAAGGGCTTTCTTCACCCCCTCCTCCGGCCCCGCTTTCCGTCACAAAGGGTTTGCGTTCGTTTCGCGCCCGGTTTACCATCCGCTTCTATGAAAAACCCCGTCCGTCTCCTGCTCGCTTTGGTGCTGGTCGCAATGCCCGCTCTCTATGCGCAGGCTCCCGCCGTCAACTCGGCGCCCGCGCCCGCGGCGCCCGTCCTAAAGAGCTGGTTCGTTCGCCTCATTCCGCCGCGGCCTACCTTCGACAAGGACATGACGGATGCCGAGAGCAAACTCATGGAGCAGCACTTCGTCTATTGGAAAGATCAATTTGCGAAAGGCGTCTGTGTGTTCGGAGGCCCGGTCTTCGATCCAAATGGAGTCTTTGGCGTGCTGGCCATCCGCGCCGCCACTGAGGAAGAAGCGCGCGCCCTGGCCTCTGCCGATCCGAGCGTGAAGGCCGGCCTGAACCGCATCGAAGTGGCGGAGATGAAGATCGCCTTTCTGCCCAAATAGCCAACCAAACGCGCCGAAAACTACCGCCGCCGAAGCATCCGCTTCTGCTAACCCTCGCCGGAGAATTGCATCTAATGGGGATGTGCGATTCCGGCTCTGCCGCTCGCGCGCTTGCGGATTTGCACGCCTGCATTCCTCCTGCCCTGGTTTCATTTCAGTTTCCCGAGGTGATTCCATGATGCGCAAGCTTCTCTTTTCGCTCCTACTCATTTCTGCTCTGGCCGCGCCGGGTTTCCTTAACGCGCAAGCCCGCACGGACCGCGGACCCGCGCCCAACTATGAGCTGTACGGCGGGTATTCTCTTGTTTTCCGCGATTACGATCACACACAGAGCAACCCATTCGTGGGCGGCATGAACGGCTGGGATGCATCGCTCCGCGTTCCTCTGCCCATCTTCGGTTCCTGGCTCGGCATCAAAGGCGATGTCTCGGGCAATTACCGCAACGACGGTCCCAACTTCAATCCGCATAGTTATTTCTTTCTCGCCGGTCCGCAGGTCTCGCTGCACCTCGGGCGCTCAACGCTGTTTGTGCACGGACTGGTTGGCAGCGCGCATCTCAACCAGCAAGTGATTCCGTCGCTCAAGTCCGGCTCAACCTTCGCCGTTGCGGCCGGCGGCGGCCTTGACCTGGGCATCGCGCGCGCGTTGGCCTGGCGCGTATCGGGCGACTTCTACAACACCAACTTTCAATCGAGCAGCGCGACCGTGAGCGGCATCGTGAACTCGAATGGCCGCATCTCCACGGGACCCGTTCTGCGCTTCTGATTGCCGTCCATGGCGGACCGAGGGTTCAACAAAGATGTTCCGTACCCGGTTCTCTCTGTCATCGCTGAGCGGCCGCAGGCCGCCGCGGCGGACGGAGGGAGTCGACAGCCTGCCCTGAGCGGAGTCGAATGGGGATCTGCGGCTGCTTTTTGGCGAATTGGCGTGAGGTCGTTCGTTCTGGTCGAATCAATCGCCTTGCAGAAAGGTGGAGAATTGCCGCCTCTGCGTCCGTTATAGTTTGCGAAAGGACTTTTCTTCCGCAAAGGACAAACCGGCATGACACTCGATCGTCGAGGTTTTCTCGCCGCCTGCACTCGTGCCGGCATCGCTTCCCCGCTGCTCCCCGGTATCCTCTTCACGCTCGCCGCGCAAGCGCAGGAATCTTCCTCGCCCGCTGCCGCCGTAGCCAAGCCCCCGGAGTTGCCCAAAATCACGCCTGAAATGCTCGACCAGGCCGCGATTCTGGCTGGGGTCGGCCCGTTCAGCGCCGACCAGAAGAAGATGATGCTCGATGGGCTGAACGAGCAACGCGGAGGGTACGACGCCATCCGCGCACTCAAGCTGCCGAACTCTGTTCCGCCGGCGTATGTGTTTCATCCGCAGCCGGCGGCGAGCGGCGCCGAGGCAACGTTGAACCAGGCGAAGGGAAAGTCTGCAATCTCGAAATGGAAGCCAGATGCGTCGATCCATGTTTCAGCCAACATTGAGGACCTGGCCTTCGCTACCATCGGCGAGTTGGCCAGCCATCTCCTTGCCCGCCAGGTCACCTCGCTCGCACTGACGCAGATGTACCTCGCCCGCCTCAAGCGTTACGACCCCAAATTGCACTTCGTCATCACGCTGACGGAAGAACGCGCGCTGGCCCAGGCCCGCGCCGCCGACGCCGAGATCGCCGCCGGAAAATATCGCGGTCCGCTTCACGGCATCCCGTGGGGTGCGAAAGATCTGCTCGCGGTCAAAGGCTATCCCACCACCTGGGGTGCGGGCGGCTTCGAGCATCAATCCTTCGACGAGGACGCGACCGTCGTTCAGCGTCTCGATGCAGCCGGAGCCGTGCTCGTAGCCAAGTTCACCCTCGGCGCGCTCGCCATGGGCGACAAGTGGTTCGGCGGCCGCACCCGCAACCCCTGGAATCCTGCGCAGGGATCGAGCGGCTCCTCGGCCGGATCGGCAAGCGCCGTGGCCGCCGGCTGCGTGGCCTTTGCGATTGGCTCAGAGACCCTCGGCTCCATCTCTTCGCCTTCGACTCGCTGCGGAGATACAGGCCTCCGCCCCACATTCGGCTTCGTTCCGCGCACCGGCGCCATGGCCTTAAGTTGGACCATGGACAAGCTCGGCCCCATCGCGCGCTCTGTCGAAGATTGCGCAATGGTTCTCGAAGCCATCCACGGGCCCGACGGCAAGGATGCGTCGGTGTATCCTGCCGACTTTCGCTGGGACCCAAGCTTCGACTGGAAGAAGCTGCGCATCGGCTATCTGAAAAGCGAGTTCGATTCGCCCGCTCCGCTCAAGCTCAAGGAAGCAGCGCCCAACGAAACCGACGACGAAAAGAAGAAGCGCGAAGAGCAGAACGCCGCCGCGCAGGCCGCCCGCGCCCGTCGCGATTACGACCGCCGCTACGACCTGGCCGCCCTCGACAAACTGCGCGCGATGGGCGTCAATCTTATCCCCGTCGAGCTGCCCAAGCTGCCCTACGACGCCATGGTCCCACTGCTCACCGCCGAAGCCGCCGCCGCTTTCGACGATCTGACCATGACAGGCCGCGACAGCCTGCTCACTGAGCAAGGAATCGAAGATTGGCCCAATGCCTTCCGCACCGCCCGCTTCTATCCGGCGGTGGAGTACATTCAGGCCAACCGCGCGCGGACGCTCGCCATTCGCCAGGTCTCTGCGTTGTTTGAGCAGGTGGACATCGTCGTGACGCCATCGACCGACACGCAACTGATCGCGACCAACCTCACCGGCCACCCGGCGCTGATTCTCCCCAACGGCCTCCGCGGCGACGACGCGCCAAAACCGCCGGCTATCGACGACGGCGACCACGACGACATCGGTGGACCAGGCACGCCCGTCTCGCTCACGTTTCTCGGCGGTCACTATCAGGATGCGAAATTAGCTGCCTTCGGCCGCGCGTATCAACAGGCCACGGGCTTCCACAAGCTCCACCCCAAGATGGATTGATTGTGTGTTTATTCCCCGAAGAATCCCTTGTGCCGGGCGTCTTCCAGCCGGCCGCGAAGATAATCCCAAAGCGCCGGGCAGCCGGCCTTGACCTCAGGCTCAACGCGGCGCACCACCCGCTCGTAGCTGATGCCGTTCTCACGCCAGCTCTGTCCCTGGTTTGCAAGGTTCAGCAGCACCGGCATGGCGCGATCGACCGAATGAGCGAACCGCGACTCTGCCGTGGAAGCGTCTTCAAACTCCTGCCAAAGAGCAAGGAAACCCGCGCCTTGCCCATCGGGAAGAATCCCAAAAATCCGCGTGACAGATGCCAGCTCGGCGGCCTTGCGCTGCTCCCATCCGCCTTCGACAAACACCATCGTGTCGCCCGCGTCGATCTCGCCGATATCGTGCACCAGCAGCATGGCGATCACACGGTTGACGTCGACCGGCGACTCGGCGTATTTGGCCAGCGAGGCTGCCATCAGCGCAATCTGCCAACTGTGCTCGGCAGAATTCTCATAGCGATCGAGTCCCAGCGGACGAACCTTGCGCGTGACGGCCTTGAGCTTGTCCAGCTCCAGGATGAAATCAACGATCTGTTGCATCTTCGGACCTTTCCGCATCGCCCGGGCGGAGGTTGGCTTGCGCGAACGCCGCGTAGTGCTTCTGGGGTGCCCGCATAAAGCAGCAAATGCCGCGCAATGGCGGCATCTCTGCGGTAGGAGCGAGGGAGGGGTGTTTAGATTCCTACGCCGAATTCGCTGGCCTGCTGCTCGCCGGCGTTCGCGTAAAAATCATAGGGAGTGCGCTTCTTGAATTTATAGCGGTTGCGCAGTTCTGCGCCAATGTAGATGCCGATTGCCGCAACGGCCATGCCAATCGAAAACCAGCCGATGATCTTCAGGGCTTTCGAGTCCTTTTTTTCTTCAAGCTGGACTTCTTCGGCGGATAACAGGTTTTCGGATTCATTGAACATGACGTGCGCAGCCTCCTGCACCATAATGATACCGCAGTTTATATTTGCCGGCCCACATGGCGACATTCCACTTCTGTGGAATTAACTACACCATTTGTCCAATTCGGGAGAGCCATACAGATTTCTCCGGATCGGGAAGAAAACTGGCTCGAATCGAATTGGACGCGAGTTGGCGCAATTCGTCACGGCTGAAGCCCTGTTGCGTGTGCGCCAGCAGGTATTCGCTGGCCAGATCGGAACCGAAAAACGCAGGATCGTCGGAGTTGAGCGTGACCAGCAGCCCGGCATCGAAGTAGCGCCGCAGCGGATGCTCGGCAAACGACGCGCACACCCCGGTCCGCACGTTCGAAGTAGGGTTCAACTCCAGCGGCGTGCCCCGTTCTTTCAAGTCCTGGAGCAGATAAAAATCCCGAATCGCCGAAAGCGCGTGGCCGATGCGCTCCGAGCCAATCGAGAGCGCCTCGCGGATGGCCTCGGGCCCGGTAGTTTCGCCGGCGTGGTTGGTGAGCCGCAGGCCGGCTTCGCGCGCCTGCGCATAGAGGGCGCGAAAGGGCTCGGAACCTGACAGCCGTTCATCGCCCCCCAGGCCGATGCCAATGATGGAGGGGTAGTCTGGCCGCATCTCGGCGGCCTTCCGAAACACACGTTCTGCCTCTTCCACGGTGAAGTGGCGCACGGCGTCGAAGATCCAATAGATCGAAAGACGCAATTCGCGCTCGGCACGCTCCCTGGCACGTTCCAGGCCGGCGAAGATCGGCTCGAAGGCCCGTGGGTCGAAGTTGCGCCACATGTAGATGACGCCCACCGAGATGTAGACCTCTGCGTGGACGATGACCTGGCGGGCGAGCCCCTCCATCATGCGCCAGGCCGCGAGTTCATAATCTTCTGGATCGATCAGCCTTCGCGTAACCGCCTTGAAGGCCTCGATGAAGCCGGTGAAGTCGTCGAAGCGGTAGTAGGCTTCTGCCTCAGCCAGCGTCATGGGCTGCGTCTGCCGCGGCGGATGACGGGCGTCCAGATCCTTCAACGTTTCCGGCGTGATGGTGCCTTCGAGATGCAGATGCAACTCGGCCTTGGGGAGCCGGCGAATGAAGTCTTCAATCTCCGTCATGATTCAAGTTTACCGGGGTTGTGCAAATCTACCGTCTCGGCGCAAACTCTGACCGGTGGCGGCTGTAGAAGAAGTAGATGAGCAGGCCAATGACCAGCCAAATAACGAAACGGAACCAGGTGATGATGGGCAGGCCGGCCATGAGCAGGAAACAGAAGATGACGCTGAGCATGGGAATGAGCAGGAGTGTCCGCCAGAGCCAAACAAGAAGGGCAAAATAGAGCGCAACGAAGAGGACTGCCCTGAGAGAATCCCCCGGAAGAAATCCGATAAGGTAGTGGATTGCCGCAGTGACCGCAATGCCGGCTGCGACGCGGGTCAGCGTTGCTGTGTTACTCGTCTTCCGCGTTGGCCCTCCAGGGACGGTGAAGCCGCGGCGGCGTTCAGGCTCGCGGTAGCGGAGTACAAGGACGCCGACCGACACGAGCACAAAGGCGAACAGTGTGCCGATGTTGGACAGGTCGGCGAGGGTGCCAATGTCGAAGAGACCAGAGGGGACGGCGACCACGAAGCCGGCGACCCAGGTGGAGAAGGCAGGGGTGCGGAAGACGGGGTGAACGTCGGAGAAGACCTTGGGGAGCAGACCGTCGCGGGACATGGAGAACCACACCCGTGACTGTCCAAGCTGGTAAACCAGGATGGACGAGAGCATGCCCATGATGGCGCCAAAGAGGACGATGAGCCTGATCCAGTGGAGGGGGTGGCCGCCGGGGAGGATGGAGAGCTTTTTGAGGGCGTTGACGACCGGGGCGGCGTCTCCCACCATGGACTGCCAGGGGACCAGGCCAGTGAGGCAGACAGCGACTGCGACGTAGAGCAGGGTGCAGACGACCAGCGTGGCGATGATGCCGATGGGCAGATCGCGCTGTGGGTTGCGGCACTCTTCAGCGGCGGTGGAGACGGAGTCGAAGCCGATATAAGTGAAGAAGATGATAGAGCCGCCGGTGAGCACGCCGCTCCAGCCGTTGGGCATGAAGGGGTGCCAGTTTGCGGGGTGGATGTAGCTGATGACGGCCATGACAAAGATAAGGATGGCGATCAGCTTGAAGCTCACCATCATGTTGTTGGTGCTGGCCGACTCGCGAATGCCACGGACCAGAATGACGGTGAGAATGAGAACAATGAGGAAGGCGGGAATATTGAAGCCGAAATGCCAGCCGGGATTGTAGATCGTGTTTCCAGTCAGATCCTGGAGGCCGCCGGGCAGGTAGGCGGGGGAGATCCACGTGGCGGCGGGGTGCAGGCCGAACCAGTCAAGTAAGTCGACGACGTGGGCAGCAAAACCGACGCTCACGGTCATGTTGGAGCCGGCGTATTCGAGGATCAGGTCCCAGCCGATGATCCAGGCGATAAGTTCGCCCATGGTGGCGTAGGTGTAAGTGTAAGCCGAGCCGGCGATGGGGATCATGGAGGCCAGTTCGGCGTAACAGAGGCCGGTGAGCGCGCAGACGATTGCGACCAGGACGAGGGACAGCGCGATGGCTGGGCCGGCGCCGGGGCGGCCGGCAAGCGCGGTGTGGGTGAGGATGTAGTCAGCCAGCGGAGTGTTAACAAAGCTGGAGGCATCGAACTGCTCGCCGGAGATGGCGGTCCCGATGACCGTAAAGATGCCCGAGCCGATGACGGCGCCGATGCCGAGAGCGGTGAGCGACCAGGGGCCCAGAGTCTTTTTCAGCGCATGTTCGGGCTCTTCCGAGTCGCTGATCAGCTTGTCGATCGATTTGCGGGCCAGCAGTTGACTGGGCAGTTCAGTTCTCCTCACATCCCTGGGCAGGGATTCTGCCCAGGGATCTTGTCACAGAATACAGTCCATCTGGAAGGGGAGGAGTTCGGTGAGACAGCTTCTAGCCTCGAGCTACCAGCCTTGGGCGTTCCCCGCCCGCCAGGGCCATTGCCTCAGCGCGAACGACTGGTAGCTGGAGGCCGGTTTTACCGCTTCGACTGACCGCGTGCGAGTTTCTTGACCTTCTTCTTGGCGGAGCCGCGCGGTTCTGTGCGCTTCCCCTTGGGGGCGGCCTTTTTGCGCGCCGCGCGTTTCAGCTTCTTCCGTTCCAGCTTGTCTTCTACTTTGGTGGTGTCGGCCACGTATAACCTCTTTCGCTCGAATCTCTTCAGTGATTCCCGTATCTCGGGCTGTGCGACCTTTAGGATAACAGGGAATCGTTGAGCGGTGAATGCTCTAGCGCTGACTTGCTTCTCCCATTTGAACGCGGCGGTTGAACTCTTCCGACTTGCCGCGCGGAACACTCACGGATTGCCATTTCCCAGCACTGAAATGTTTGGCAAGGAGCACGATCTGACCGCAATGGTAGGCGTAATGCCCTATCTGGCGAAGGATGGCCTGCATCACCGAGTGGGCTTCGCCGCGGATCATGGTTGTGCGGGCCATGTCCGCCTCAGTCAGCGGCTCAAGGGCCGCAAACACGCACTTCCACCCCTCTTCCCACAGAGCCAGAACGGACGCGCGCGATGGAGGCGGGTCTTCGAACTCGGTATCGCGCCGGCGATCGGGCTTTTCTCCGTCGGCTTCCGGAAAGCCTGTCCATCGCGAACGCATGTTCCCGGCCATGTGTTTTACCAGCAAGGCAATGGAGTTAGCTTCGCTGTCCAGTGTCTGGAAGAGTTGCTCGTCCGTCACTTGCTCCATGGCTTTTTCGGCCATTGCCTTGTATTGACGGAAAAGTGCCAGCGAATCTTCCAGGCAGGAGGTTGTGAACTTCAGTGCCATGGCCTTCTATTTTGAGCCGGAAATCCGTCGAATTCAAGAGTTTCCAGCGTACAATTGACTACAGACAAGATATTGACCCCACCTGCTCGGCTCCGGCCGTACTTTTGCTTCTGACGAGCGCAGTACCTCTACGCAACAATCACCTTGTTCGCCGGAGTCCGCATGCGTTCCAACCAAATTCATAAAGCCCTTGCGCAGGGAATGAACCGCTTTGAAGTCTGCCAGCTTGTTTCCAAGGGCGTAAAGGCTACCCACAAAACGGGTTCCCGCTTTGAAGATTCCATCAACGATGTGCTGCAATACCTGGGCACCCACGACACGCCCAAAGAGAGCCTGCACCCGGCCATTCCTCAGGTCAGCGTAAAGAGCCTCAAGCCGGCGGCGTAACCCCGTCAGTTGTCTTGGATCGCTTCAGAGATCGGCTTTGAGCCGAAAAATCCGCCAAACGCAAGAAGAGGGACAGCAGATTTGCCGTCCCTCTTCTTTTGAGTCTCGAACCGGATGCTCGGGGTTAACCCTTACACAACCTGAACGTTCTCTGCCTGCCAACCCTTGGGGCCCTTGGTCACGTTGAACTGGACGCGCTGGCCTTCTTGCAGCGAACGGAAACCGTTCGACTGGATGGCGGTGTGATGAACGAAGACGTCCTCTCCGTTTTCACGGCTAAGAAATCCAAAACCCTTGGCATCATTGAACCACTTGACTGTGCCTTGTTCCATTTTTGTTGCTCCTCTGGTACTGATTTACCGCGAACGCAATGTGGAAGTGTTGCGTGTAGGCGGTAACCG
>Ga0181516_10000232_pt1 | contig 56791 bp, 40 predicted proteins | sample PEATcosm2014_Bin_25_FD_121104 | JGI IMG/M metagenome (GOLD analysis project Ga0181516, IMG submission 121104) | Peatland microbial communities from MTU Mesocosm Facility, Houghton, MI, USA - PEATcosm2014_Bin01_10_metaG | ecosystem: Environmental > Terrestrial > Soil > Wetlands > Peat | place...
AACACCGGGCTGGGCCAAATCTACACTCGGTGGGCTCGCGCTGCCTCCAGAGCCAAAGCCAGCCGGTCAAAAAACTGACTGCGCTCACTCTGAAATCAGCACGCTTGAGAAATCGCGGCTAGTTAGCTGCCCTGATTTAGCCGTGTCTTCGGCTTGAAAGCCACGGATCCTATGTGCCGCTTCATTCCGGCCCGAGGAACCGCATTCATACGGAGCGAATTCAGAAAGAATAACTACCTACCGACCTCAATCGCTCATTGTGCTTTCTCAGGTTCGAGTTCACGCTCGCGCAGCCACGTAAAGATGACGGGGGTCACAATCAGAACATGGATGAGAGAGCTGAGCATCCCTCCCAGAACGGGAGCAGCCAGCGGCCTCATGAACTCGGCGCCGGTGCGTGTGGACCAGAGCAGTGGCAGCAATCCGGCCACTACTGTAGCCACGGTCATCACCTTGGGACGAAGCCGCAAAAGCGCGCCTTCAATCACCGCCGCATGCAGGCCGGCACGGGTGAGGTGGCCGTCGGCGGCCTTCCGTCGCGCAACGGCCTCTTCCAGATAGATGACCATCACGACCGCCGTTTGCACAGCCGTTCCGAAGAGCGCAATAAAGCCCACCCAAACCGCCACCGAAAAGTTGAGCCCAAGAATCTTGACCAGGAATATTCCTCCGCTGAGCGCGAAAGGAACCGCCAGCAGCACATGCGCGGCCTCCTTGGCGGAGTGGTAGGTGCGATAGAGCAGAACAAAGATCACCAGCAGCACGATGGGAATCACCATTTCCAGACGCTTCCGCGCACTGATCTGGTTTTCATATTGGCCGCTCCACTCCGTGTAGTAACCCGACGGCATCTTCACTCGAGATGCTACCTCCCGCTGAGCTTCGTCCACAAAGCCGCCGACGTCGCGGCCACGAACATTCAGCAAGACGGAACCGCGCAACATGCCGTTTTCGCTGCTGATCATTGACGGCCCCATGGTTGTTTTCAGGTTGACCACCTTGCTGAGCGGAACCTGTGCGCCGTTGCTGCCTGTTACGAGCACTTCATCAAGCTGTTGCGGGTTCTCGCGGAAATCGCGCGCATAGCGGACACGCACGGGAAAGCGTTGCCGGCCCTCAATGGTGGTTGTCAGATTCTTTCCGCCAATCGCCGTTTCAATGGCGTCCTCGACATCGGCGACATTCAATCCGTAACGATCCGCGGCTGCCCGATCGACGGTCATCTCCAGGTAGGGTGAGCCCGTTGTTCGCTCGGCATAGAGATCGACGGCTCCTGGAATTCTAGCCACGACTTCCTTAATCTCTTCGGACTTGGCTTCAATCACACTTAGATCCGGACCGAATACCTTGATTCCGATCTGGGTGCGAATGCCGGTGGAGAGCATGTCGATTCGGTTGCGGATCGGTTGCGTCCATATGTTGGTGACGCCAGGAATTTGCAAGTGTTCATCGAGGCGCGCAAGGATTGCATCTTTTGTAAGTCCCTTGGGCCACTGATCCTTCGGCTTGAAGGTGATGGTTGTCTCGCTCATGTTTACCGGAGCTGGATCGGTGGATGTCTCAGCTCGTCCTACTTTTCCGACGACCATGGCGACGGCCGGGTCCGTTGAAATAATCCGGTCCTGTTGACGAAGAATCCGGGTTGCCTCGGTGAGTGAGATGCGCGGATCGGTGATGGGCATGAAGACTGCCGTCTCCTCATCGAGAGGAGGCATGAACTCAGAGCCGATGGTTGTCGCCGTGTAGAGAGCGGCTGCCAGCAGGACAATTGCGGCGCCGAGCGTGATTGCGCGGTGCCGAAGAGCCCATGCCAGCACGGGCCGATAGATAGCCCGCAGAATGCGCATCAGCGGGTTCTCATCCTCACGATGCAGCTTGCCGCGGATAAGGAAGGTGCATAGTACAGGCACCAGCGTGATGGCGAGAATGGTGGATCCTACCATGGCGAAGGTTTTGGTGAAGGCCAGAGGATGGAACATCTTGCCTTCCATGCCCGTGAGCGCGAAGACGGGAACGAAGGCGAGAATGATAATCACCATGGCAAAAGAGATGGGGCGGCCCACAAGCCGCGCCGCCTTGAGCGTGATCTCCCAAATGTGGTCGCGATAGTTGCCGTGCTCCGATTCGTATTGCTCAGCCTGGCGGATCACATTTTCCGTCATCACGATTCCGGCATCTACAAGCACGCCGATGGCTATTGCGATTCCTCCCAGCGACATGATGTTGGACGAGATGCCGGCACCCTTCATGAACAGAAAGGCGCCCAACACCGCGAGCGGCAACGGAATGGTGACCACCAGGATGCTGCGGAAATGCCATAGAAACAGAATGTGCGCCAGAGTGACCAGGATCAGCTCCTCAATCAGCGCGTGGCGCAGTGTGTCGACTGCGTGATCGATCAGAGTGCTGCGGTCATAGAACGGGACGATTGAGACGCCTGGAGGCAGGCCCGGCTGAATCTCCCGAATCTTCTGCTTGACTGCTTCGATCACCTCCCGCGCATTGGCGCCGTAACGGATGATGACCACGCCTCCGACTGCCTCTTTACCATCTTTGTCGAGGACTCCGCGGCGGAACTCGGGGCCAAGCTGGACGCTGCCCACATTTCCGACCGTTACCGGTATGCCTTTGTTGGCGCCAAGCGAGATGTCCTCAATGTCCTTCAGCCCGCCGATCAATCCGATGCCGCGTACCATCTCCTCGGTGTCGCCCGTCTCAACAACTTTTGCGCCGACGTTGTTGTTGCTGCGCTCCACGGCGGCAACCACATCCTTCAAAGCCACGTTGTAAGCGCGCATCTTGATGGGATCGAGATCGATCTGGTACTGCTTCACAAATCCGCCAACGCTGGCCACTTCAGCCACGCCCGGCACGGAGTTCAATTGGTACTTCACATACCAATCCTGGATGGAATGCAGTGTGCCGCTGTCATAGGGGCCCTCGACGGTATACCAGTAAACCTGGCCGACACCGGTTGCATCCGGCCCCATCATGGGCGTTACGCCAGCTGGTAGAAAGCTGCCCGCGAGGCTCAGCCGCTCCAGTACGCGGGTTCTGGCAAAGTAAATGTCCACCGAATCCTCGAAGATCACATTCACCATCGAGAATCCGAACGCCGAGGATGAGCGAACGGTGCGCACATGCGGCAGCCCTTGCAGGTTCACGGTGAGCGGGTAAGTGATCTGATCTTCCACTTCCTGCGGACTGCGGCCCTGCCACTCGGTGAAGACGATGACCTGGTTCTCGCTCAGGTCGGGAATAGCGTCTATCGGCGTGTGCAGCAGCGCCCAGTAGCCCCAAACCGCCAGCACGGCGTAGATGCCGAGTATGAGCCAGCGATTCTTCATGGAAAACTCGATGATGCGATTGATCATTGCTGGCTCCTACCTGGCACTGAGGTGAGTGTGTGCCGAGGCGATTACGCTGCCGTTCTTCGTCGCCTCGACGAGCACGTTCCACGTCCCCGCCATTGGCGGCTGACCTTTGCCGACGTACATCTGCTGCGCCGCCGACCACTGCAACTCAAAGGAGTTCTTCATTTCCGGCATGTTCATGGAGGGCATTGCCGGCATGATCAGTGTGACCGTCACGCGGGCATCGGCGACAGGCTTGCCGCCCGCATCGGTCAGCTTTACGCGGAACGGACTTTCTTCGCCGGCCTTCAGCGGCTCAGTATCGGAGTGAAACTCAATCTGCGCAGCACCGGCCTCCGCATTCTTCCCGGGCGTGGCCTCGGCGCCAGTCTTTCCTTGTGCTTCGCCGCCAAATTCCTTAGATCCTCCGAAGAGTCCAGACATACCGGAACTGAGGTGCGCCTGCGAGTCGATGAGAAAGTTGCCGTTGAGCACCACCTTGTCGCCGAGCGCCAGTCCGCTTGAAACCGGGAATTGGTCCTCAGAAGGCGTACCCACCTGAACTTCTCGTGCTTCAAAGACGCCATTGGGCCTAGCCAGATACACAATCTTCCGCGTCCCTGTATCCAGCACCGCCGAACGGGGAATCACGATGGTCGGCTGAGCAGCGCGGCTCACAAAGGTGGCGTTGACAAACATGCCCGGCACCAGGCGCATCCCGGGATTGGCCACATGTACGTGGACTGGAACCGTGCGCGTCTGCTGGTTTGCGGCAGGCTCAATAAAGTCCACATGACCGTGAAGCGTCTTGTTGGGCAGCGCCTCGGCGGTGATCTCGACCTCTTGTCCAGGGCGAATCTGAGGCAATTGCTCCTCATAGACATCCGCCATGATCCAGACCTGGTTGAGATCGGCTACAGTAAACAGCGTGTCGCCGGCGTTCACATATTGCCCCTGCGTCACCTTGCGATCGATAACCGTTCCAGAGGCATAGGCGTAGATGGTCACATGGGGAACGCCATCCTTGTCCCTCGCGTCAATATCCCGCGCTTCGATCTGTTTGCCGGTAATGCCCCAAAGCTCCAGCTTGTGCTGGCTCGCCTTGACCAGCGAATCGGCCTGCGTGCGCGCGTAGGGATCGTCTGACTGGCGAAGGCCATTGCGGTTTTCCTCGGCGAGACGATATTCCTCGATGGCGGTTGCAACTTCGGGACTGTAGATGTCGGCAACGGGTTGGCCGCTCCGCACGCGCTCTCCCGTGTATTGCACGTAGAGCTTGTCTACGCGGCCCCCGATGCGCGCGCTCACGGCAGCAAGTTGTCCCTCGGGTAGTTCCACACGGCCGAATGCGTTAATGTCTGTCTTTGCCAATTCCGTGCGAACCTCAGCAACCTGCACGCCTGCCGCAGTGATCTCGGCGGGGCTCAGTTCCACCGTGGTGCCGGGCTGCGTCCCCAGCGCCGCTCCAGCGCCAGCCACAGGCTGCGCACCGGAAGCAGGTTGTGCCTCAACCACTCTTGGCGCGGCAGAGAAGAATCGTGTTTCGAGTGCGCCTAGCATGCCTCGCGCGCCAAGCGCGCCAAGTGCCAGCACCGCGGTCAGAATTCCGGCTGCCGCACCGAATGCGATCAATTTCTTTTCCCTGGTCGTCATTTGCTTCTCCCATCTGCGCTGGATTTGTCTTGGTCTGTCTTCTCTGTGCCCGGCTGCGCGGGCAACGTCTCTGCTTTCCCCGGAACCTTTGCGCCGATGGCGCGTTCCAAACCGGCAACGCCCGTGTCCGTGGCTGCCGATGCCTTGTAGTAGGCGGTCTGAATGTCCAGCAGCAGGTTCTGGCTATCGATAAGGGTCAAAAACTCCGCGCGATTATTTTGGTAGGCGGCGGTTGAAGCCTTGAATGCCGCTTCAGCCTGCGGCAGCAGCGTGTCGCGGTATACCTTCACGCGCTTCTCGGCCGCCAGCGTCTCAATCTGCGCCTGCCGCACTTCCATGAACACCGCGGAAGTCCGCACCTCGAGTTCTGCTTGCGCAACCGCTGTGACCGCATCGGCCTGCTTCGATTCGCCGTCGTGGCGATCGCGATTCAGCCACGGCAGATTCATCGTCATCTCGGCCATGTACGCGTTGCGCGAGGCGGAGCCCGCCGGCATCAACATGTAACCGAGCGCGGCCGTAAAGTCGGGTTTCATCGTCAAACGCGCGGCTTGTCCCTCATCCTTTGATTTCGCAATTTGCATTCGGAGCCCCTCAAGCTCGGGGCGATGCAGAATCGCCAGCCGTTCCAATTCTTCGATGGATGGCAGATCGCTCGGAGCCTCATATTTGCCGGCAATCTCCAGTTCTTCATCCGGACGCCGGCCCAGAAGCGCATTCAGCCCCGCGCGCGTCCTGTCCCGCTCCTCATCCAGTTCAATCAGCTGCTCGTCCAGGCGTGTCAGCGCCATCTGCGCCCGCAGCACATCCGCCTGGGGAACCTTGCCTGTCGTGTATTGAACCAACGTCACTTGCAGGGCTTCCTTCAGCAGCGCAGCCTGACGATCGAGCAACCTCCGCTCGTCCGCGTTCCGCATCAGGTCGGCACATGCCTTGCGCACCTCGGCCGCGACTTCCTGCCGTGTCGATTCCAGGTCGCTGGCTGCTACTTCCACTTCGTCCCCGGCAACCCTCGAACGCGCATCCCGCTTCTCTTTGCTCAGGAATGTCTGCTGCACGCTGAACATTACCTGGGCCTGGTTCAGGTCCCATGGTTTACGCAGCGGGGTTTGCCAGTCGCGCACCATGAACATGGGGTCGTCAAGGCTACGAGCAGTTGAGGTGCGGGATTGGGCCAGCGAAAGACGCCGGACTGACGCGCGAATTTCAAGGTTTGATTGGAGAGCCTCCGCGACCGCTTCATCCGCGGTCATCGGCGCGGCAGTTGGACCCTGCGGCGAACCCGGAGCAAGCCCAGACGGCGGCTCCGTCTGTCCGAACGCGACAATCGACAGCGCCAGCAGAAGTGGCGCAAGAACATAGTTGGATTTCACTCTTTAACTCCGTGGAAAAAGGCAAGAGGATTAATCCAGGACGCAGAAATGCGCACCCGGCGAGCCACGGCCAAAGAGATGAGCTAGATTCTCAGGATGGAAGCGCCCGAAGGCGGAGACTGCGGGGGAACAACTGCGAAAACCCGGGACAGACACTCTGGGGCAGGATTTTCAAAGCCAATGAACTCCTGCGCAACTGTCAGCGAAGCCGGCCCAGAAAAACCGGGCGCGACAGCGGCGGGTAGTGACGTGTTTGCCGTGCAGCAGTCATTCTGGACGGAAGGGCCGGTTCCGGACGCCTGGGCACAGCAGTCGTGATTGGCCATGTGCGGCTGTTGCCGGCAGACTCCGGACGGCGTAACCAGACTCCCCATCAGCAAGATGGACACAGCCGCGCGTTGGAAGGCACCTTGCAACATGGTCTCAGCTTACTATAAACGTCAATTCTTGCGGTGATGCAAATCACATCTTGCTGAGGACTCACGGATTGCAGGGAGAGGCAGGTTGCTGCGGCAAGCGGATGTTCGGCAGAAATGGAGGCCCGTCACCCGGTTGATTTTGCCGAATTGCGGTCTTTCTGCGCGGTGTCTGCACAGAAATGTTCGGCAAGCGCGGTTGGCTCGGCGCCGGCGGCAGGTGAACAACCCGCTTAAGGAATTCGATAACGCTTGGCAGGCAAACGGGGAGGTCATCAACGCTGGGATCCTTATCCATGAAGCATTGTCAACGAGCCCAGAGTTATCGGATAGACAATGTTCTGTATAGAATCAGCAGAAGGGCACTCTCCTCTTGGTTAGGGATGCCAATGGCTCATTTGTCTCCCCCAATAAGACAACTGCTTGGAACCGCACGAATACGCTCAAAGTGTTCACGTCTGATTACGCCAGGCGGCTCCAGGCAAGTCACACGAGTCAAGACGCGGAAATTCATTCGCGACATTTTCAACGCTGAAGACGCGCAGGCAACTGTCGAGCATGGGGTCCATCTTCCGCTCAATTTGCAAGTCGTTCAGGAGAAATTGAAGAAGCTCTATCGACGATCTCCAGGTGTTGCGCATACCGATTTTGCGAAATGACTTCAAAACAGAAGACGGTTCTGGCCGGCATTTTGGGGCCCAAGCGCCACCCTCTGGCGGCCTTCCTCGGCTGAACCACCAACTGCAGAGACGGTCGGAGCGCGTTTTGGAGCGGCAGGGCAGAAACAGGTCTCCTCGCGCTCATCCACCCCTGTGTACTTGTTGCCTAGCGCACCGCGCAGAAATTCCATCCTCCTACCTGGACACGAGCAAGGAAAACAGGAAGTTTTTAAAACATTTATATCGGCGCAGCTGGACTTTTCGCAACGAGGGACGAAGTAAGTCCCTTCGCAAGAACAGGAGCCACGAAGTATATCGAAATTAATTTCCATGCGTTCATGCTTTCTTCATGTCCAACACTTCATCCTAAGTTCATCGTTGCTGCTGCCTGCACTAACTGCCGCTTTTCCGTGCATATTTTCGCGCGACCAGATCCTGTCCACAGATAGTCCGAAACCAACCCATTTATGACTTGAGTGCAAGTCGAGCTGAGCCTTTTTTGCAGCTCGCCATGCGTTGAGGAGAGCCCCATCTGCAATGGCAACTTAGCCGCGCTAACCAGCATTGAGTGCATGCACAACTTACAAACAATCTCCGAATTTCTTACGGGATACTTATGCGCCGTTGCTTTTAATAAGACCGAAGCGAGGCGCGATGTTAGACGAACCGCAATACTCGGAAGCGTCTTTATAAGTTCCTTACGGTGTAACTGAATCGCCGTGAGATCCGCCACGAGAGCGAGTTTGCGCGGCGGACCAACCGATGGGGCGGTGCTAGAGGCCGTCTCTGGATTTCATTCACTCGGCTCATCAATTGATTTCCCGCGGAAAGCGAGAGGTGAAAATGAGAAGTGCTATTTGGAAAGCCATGACGCTGGCGGCGCTAACCGCCGGCATGAGCTGCGCCGGTGTGGCGCAGACAGCCGCAACCGCTGCAGCTCAAACAGAGCTGACGGCCAAATCGGATCCGCCGGCAGCACCAATGCCGGCAACGGATACGGCGCAAGCGTCAACCGCTGCGCAGAAGGCACAATTACAGCCAACCGTGGCTGAAGAGATCGAAGCGCTCAAGGCGCGCATTGACCAACTGGAGAGTCAGGTAAAAGAGGCGCACGCAGCAGCGCTTGCCGACAGCAATGACACGGCGGCGATGAAGAAAGCAGAGAAGGAATTGCTTGCTGGAAACGGGACGCCTGCGCTGGCGTCAACGGCCCCGGTCTCGGCATCCATGCAGGCCGCAGCGCCGGCACCGGCCGCGGCTCCCGCGCCCCCTGACATCGATGCTCAAGTCACCACCAAGGGCGAGCCTTTTCCCGGCGATTGGACGTGGCTTAACAGCAACGGCCATGCCGTGGATAGCCCGATGTCCACGAAGTACTTCACCCCAGAGTTTCGCGCCGATGCAAACTATATCCTCGACTATAACCATCCCGAAGACGACACCATGGGAGGCGCCACGGAGAGTTTTCGCTCCGACGAGTGGCAGCTTGAACAGGTCAGCATAGGCGGCGACATCCGAATTAACAATGTGCGCGGCCGCATCCTGACCATGGATGGCTTGTTCGCCACGACTACCCCACGCAACGACGCGAGCCCTAATCGCGGCGCATGGGATCTCGCCGGTGCATACAAGTACATCTCAGAAGGATGGGGCGGATATCACTGGAATGTCGCTCACGGCTTGAACGTGGACGCGGGAATTTTCGTTTCCTATATCGGCCTGTTCAGCTACTACAACTTTGACAATTGGACTTATCAGCCTTCTTTTGTCTCCTCCAATACGCCGTGGTTCTTCAACGGCCTTCGCATTCAGTATTTCCCAACAGCAAAGCTGAAGATCGAACCCTGGATCATCAACGGCTGGCAGTCTTATGCACGTTACAACGGAAAGCCCGGCCTGGGCGGGCAGATTCTCTGGCGCCCAAAGCCCTACCTGGATTTTGTCTGGAATGACTACGGTCTAGGTGAAGACGACGCCGGCTTCCCCGGACGCTCGCGTATCCATGCCGATTACAGCGCCCAGGTCAAGTTCTACGACAAGCCAAAGAACATGATGGACAAAATTGCCTTGACGGTTACTGGCGATGCCGGCTGTGAGTACGGCGGTGGTCCGGCTGTCGGATATTACAACCCGAAAGGCCTCTCTCCGGAAATGGGCACGGCCGACTCCTATGCGGGCGGTGTGAATTGCCACAACAGCCACAATGGCAAGCCAAAGCAGGCCTTTATTGGTTGGATGAGCTACCTGCGTTTCTGGTTTGACAAGGACCTGTTCGCCATGACACTTGGCGGCGGCCAGATGAACAACCCGGGCCGATACCTGACTCTGCTTCCGCCGATCAACGGCGCTACAGCAATCAGCGGCACACCGTACTTTACCGAGAATGGCGGAGATCGGTCCCAGATGCACGACGGCACGATCACCTTCGACTACATGCCCAGCCAATTCATCACATTCACCATTGAAGAAGGATATCGATACTCCGACGTACCCTACTGGTCCGGGCGCAGAGGAATCACGCCTCCTGGTGGGATCAACGGCAACCCGGCGCACTACCAGTGTGCAGCCGGCGGCGACTCGGGCTTTGGCTACGGTTCGCTCAGTTCAGCGGAATCCGCTTGCGGGGGCGTGGACACCACCGCGATCTGGTGGCCGGATCTGAGGACCAATCAGACCAATACCACCTTTGCCGTCAAGGTCAGATTCTAGCTGTTGCATCGTCCGAGTTCCCGCGCAAAAAAGGCGCGGCCATAAATGTTAACCCAGGGAGCAGCGCCGGAACCTCTTGAGATTCCGGTGCTGTTCCATGATATCGATAAGTCCCTCGTCGCGTCCGCCGTGCACCAATCAGGCGCGCAAGGAAAGTTATGCGACAACGTAGCTCAAAGAGAGACGATCTGTAACTCGTCTCTATCTTCTGCATTGCTGTAGCAGGCCGCCGAAGCGTTCCGGTCATATCGTTACTCATCTACTGAGACGCGACTTATCCGTGGAGTAAGTGATTCGTCTTGGCGCATTGCGATCGGGCTAAGTATGTGATCTAACGAGGTACCGCCCATTTACTAAGTCACTGTATCTTTTTTATAACTCCCTTACGAAACCTCAGATAAAAATATACCAAAGCGATAGTCACATGTGTCTCAGGGTTCATCCTGATCGAGAGGTCTCGGAAGCGAGATGTTTATCTGAGAACGAGGCGATGAAAAAAGGGGTGCAGGAAATCGTTATGAAAAGCAAAGATATTGGAATCGCACTGCTGCCGATGGTCCTGGTCACATCTCTCGCCATCAATGGCTGCAAGAGCGATAAGGTCAATGCGGACGCAGAGGCGCCGCCACCGGCAACGGTGGTTTCCGGAGTGGACGTCTCCTTTTTTGCGGTCGAGCATCCGGAACTGTATCCGGTCGAAACGGCGACCGGATATCAAGCCGCGTCGCAATTGTCGGTAAATGGCACTGTATTTCCGGATATCTCGCGAACTGTACCGGTGATTTCGCTTGCCTCCGGCCGCATAGTGGACATCCGCGCCCGCCTCGGCGACACAGTAAAGAAGGGCCAGCTTTTGCTGCGTGTTCGCAGCGACGACATTTCTGGAGGCTTCGACGCCTATCGCAAGGCCGTCTCCGATGAGCTTCTCGCGCGCAAGCAATTGGATCGAGCGAAGGATCTGTACCAGCACGGGGCCATAGCGATGCAAGACCTGGAGGTCGCGCAAGACACCGAGGACGACGCCAAGACCACCCTCGATACCGCAACCGAGCATCTTCACCTGCTCGGCAGCGATCCCGATGATCCGAAGGGAATTGTCGATATTTTCGCCCCGGTTTCCGGGGTGATCACCGATCAGGAAGTGACCAACGGGGCGGCCGTGCAGGCCTACTCTACGCCGAATCCATTCACAATTTCGGATCTAACCACCGTGTGGATCGTCTGCGACGTCTACGAAAACGACATGTCCAAGATGCGTGTCGGACAACCCGCCGAGATCAAGCTGAACGCCTATCCGGACAGGGTTCTCAAGGGCAAGATCAGCAACATCGGCTCGATTCTCGATCCAAATATCCGCACAACGAAGGTCCGCATAGAAGTGGCCAATCTGGGCGAGATGATGCGGCCGGGCATGTTTGCGACGGCCACTTTGTTCGGCAAGGAGAAGAAGACCTACGCGGCAGTTCCGGCGTCCGCGATCGTGCATCTGCACGACCGCGATTGGGTCTTCGTCCCCGTGCAAGAGAAGTTCAAGCGGATCGGGGTGGTCAGTGGCGAACAGTTGCCGAACAACATGCAGGAGATTCTATCCGGATTGCAACCGGGCCAGCAGATCGTGACAAACGCGATCAATCTCCAAAATGTGATCGACAATGAATAACGCTTAACTCCTGGAGTCGAGGAAGAAACCATGATTCGCAAGCTCGTAGATTTTGCACTCAATAATCGGTACGTCGTGCTGGCGATTGGGTTGCTATTGCTGGGCTGGGGGGCGGTGTCGTTTCACAACATGCCCGTCGAGGCGTATCCGGACATTGCCGATAATTATGTGACTATCATCAGCCAGTGGTCCGGGCGATCCGCCGAAGAAATGGAACAGCAAGTATCAGTTCCCGTTGAAATTCAGATGTTTGGAATCCCGCATCTCACGACGGTGCGATCGGAATCGATTTTTGGTCTTTCCCTGGTTACGTTGATCTTTGACGACCAATCCGTCAACGAATGGAACCGCCAGAAGGTGCTCGAAAGGCTGACGCAGGTCAATATGCCGGCGGGCGTGCTGCCTCAAATCGGAACGGATTGGAGCATGACGGGCCAGATCTACTGGTACACAATCCGGAGCACAAATCCGGCCTATGACCTGATGAATTTGAGGAGCATCGAAGACTGGACACTATACAAGGAATTCAGGAAAGTTCCGAACGTCGTGGACGTGAGCGACTTCGGTGGCACCACCCGCGAGTATCAGGTGCGCGTCGACCCGAATAAGCTTATCTCCTACGGCTTGAGCATCAGCCAAGTGGAGAACCAGTTGGCCGCCAACAACGTGAACGCCGGCGGCAGCTTCGTGGAAGAGGGCTTGCAGCAGTTGAACGTCCGCGCACTCGGACTCTACCGCAGCGTGCAGGATATCGAGAACACCGTGCTGACGACTTCAAATGGGGCTCCAGTTCGCATGAAGGACATCGCGGTGGTCGAGTGGGGCCCCAGAATTCGGCTGGGGCACATGGCCAGAGCCGATCATCGTCCGGACGGCGTGATTGTCGATGAGCCGGACGTCATCCAGGGCGGCGTGCTGATGCGCAAGGGGGCCGAAGAAGGCCCCACGCTCGAAGGAATTCATAAGAAGGTGGAGGAGCTGAACAATCACATCCTGCCCGAGGGCGTGAAGGTCGTTCCGATGCTGGACCGCAGCGATCTGCTTCATTACACGTTGCACACGGTGCTGCACAATCTCGGCGAGGGGATGATCCTGGTTACGATCATCCTGCTTCTATTCCTCGGCAATATTCGCGCGGCATTAATCGTTTCCGTGACAATACCATTTTCCCTGATGTTTGCCTCAATCTTCCTGAATTTGAGCAATATCCCCGCGAACCTGATTTCACTTGGCGCGCTCGATTTCGGAATGGTTGTGGATGGCGCAGTCGTCATGGTGGAAAACATCATGCGGCATTTGAGCCACGGCAGCAACGGTTCAGCGGGCACAGGCCGCACCACGATGGGTTTGAAGAGCCCAGTAGAAAAGATCCGCGATGCATCGCACGAGGTTCAGCGTCCCGTATTCTTCGCGATCGCCATCATCATCACGGCCTACATGCCGATCTTCACGCTCCAGCGAGTGGAAGGGCGTTTGTTCCGGCCCATGGCCTGGACCGTTGCCTTCGCCCTTCTTGGCGCCATGACATTCTCCATATTCATCGCACCGGTGCTGTGCGCCATGGTCTTCCGCAACGGTGTCAAGGAGTGGCGCAATCCGGTCATAACTTTTCTCACCAAGCGCTACCGGACCAGCGTACGCTGGGCTGTCGAACACCACTGGGTAGTAGCCGGCGTTGGACTGGCTTCGCTGGCCGTCGCTCTCTTCCTGGCGTTCAGCGGAATCATTGGCTCAGAGTTCCTGCCCCATTTGGACGAAGGCGCCATTTGGGCGCGTGGCGCGATGGCCAACAGCGTGGGCGAGACGGAAGGTACGCGCTTCACCCAGCAAAACCGCTATATCTTCGCCTCGTTCCCCGAGGTCACCAAGGTCGTCTCGCAAGCCGGTGCGCCCGACGATGGAACCGACACGGGAGGATTCGGCAACACGGAATATTTCATCGACTTGAAGCCCAAGGACCAATGGCGACCCATTTTTCATCAAAGTAAAGAGGCGCTGATAGCCGCGATGGATCGCGAAGTGGAGAAACATCCAGGGGCTTTCTGGAACTTCTCGCAGCCCATTGAGGACAACATGGATGAAACGATGACCGGCACGAAGGGCGGATTGGCTGCCAAGCTTTACGGGCCGGACTTGGACGTACTCGAGGAAAAGGGCGAACAGATCAAGGAAGTTATGGCCAAGATTGAAGGGGTCAAGGATTTGGGAATTCAGCGCGATACGGGCCAGCCGAATATCGATCTCACTGTTGACCGTCAGGCGGCGGCGCGCTTCGGCATCAATGTGGCCGATATTCAAGATGCGATTCAGACCGCAGTCGGCGGTAATCCTGTCAGCCAGGTGCTGCAGGGGGAGGCAGTCTACAACGTGGTGGTGCGCTATCAGAAGCCGTATCGCGATACCAAGGAGGCTATCCAAAATATTCGACTGCTCTCTCCCTCGGGAGAGCGCGTCTCGCTTGCCCAGGTGACCAAAGCCCAGGTTCGCGACGACGCATACGACATTTACAGAGAAGACGGCTCCCGGTACGTGGCCATCCGGTTTGAAGTTCGCGGGCGCGATCTGGGCACCACGGTCCGGGAATCCATCGACAAGATCGCCAAGAATGTGCAGTTACCGCGTGGCTATCACCTCGAATGGTCTGGAGAATACGATAGCGAAAAGCGCGCCGAAGCAAGGCTGGCCCTCATCGTGCCGCTGACGGTCTTTTTGATCTTCATCATTCTCTATTCCATGTTTCGATCCTTCAAATGGGCGCTGCTGATTCTCGCCAACGTGGCCATGGCTCCCGTTGGAGGCTTGCTCGCTCTGCTTGTGACCGGCACGTACTTCAGCGTATCTTCCGGTGTCGGCTTCCTCGCGCTGTTCGGCGTCTCGGTTCAAACGGGCGTCATCATGCTTGAATACATCAACCAATTGAGAGCCCGTGGCTATACCGTTGCGGATGCCGCTGTCGAGGGCGCAGTCTTGCGGCTGCGGCCGATCATGATGACGATGCTGGTAGCTACGCTGGGGCTTCTTCCGGCGGCCACGTCCCACGCCATTGGTTCCGACTCGCAGCGCCCATTTGCGATTGTCATTGTGGGGGGGCTCGTGGCAGCTCTTGTGTTGAGCATCTTTCTGATGCCCACCCTGTATGTCTGGTTCGCGCGCGAAGACGATATCTTGCCGAAACCGGAAGCGGAGGCATCCTTTGCTCACTAATCGTTCTGGAATCCGCCTGCTCCCTTTGCGTGCCGGAGAATGGTTCATGCACGTTTCAATCGCGAGCTTGACCACGGCACTTGTGTTGTCCGCTTCACCGGCAGCACATGCACAACAGGCACTCAGCTGGGATCAAGTGAAGGCGAAGTTCGAGCTGTCGAATCCCGCATTGAAGGCAGATGCCGACAACGTGGACGAGATGAAGGCCGAAGAGATTACAGCTTTTCTTCGGCCCAATCCACAGGTCAGTTTATTGGTGGATGGCACGCAAATCGCGCCGCACAACAGCGTCTGGCAACCGTTCAAGGGCACTTACGAGCAGCCAAGTTTCAGCTACCTGCACGAGCGACAACACAAGCGCGAGCTCCGCCTCCAGAGCGCTCAGGAGGGCACGCGCATCACGCAATCGGAGCATGAAGACCTAGACCGCAACATGATCTTTGCTTTGCGCACGTCTTTTGTGGGAACGCTCGAAGCCAAGTCCGTGCTCGACCTTGCGAAGGCAGACCTCGAATATTACGACAAGATCATCGACATAAGCCGCGAGCGCTTCAGGTCCGGCGCCATCGCCCAGATAGATCTGGATCGCATCGAGCTGCTGCGCGTTCAGTATGAGTCGGAGATCGAAACGGCGATGGTCAACTTGCGCACGGCAAAGATTCAGCTTCTGCAGATGCTCAACGACCGTACTCCGGTGGATCAATTCGATATAACTGGAACATTCGACTTCAGCGACGCCCTGCAGCCTTTGGACACCTATCGGGATACTGCTCTGGCTTCCCGTCCCGACCTTCAGGCCGCGCTGCAGACGATTCAGCAATCCCAAACCAATCACAAACTGGCCATCGCAAACGGATCTTCCGATCCGACCTTTGCTGCCTGGTACACCCACAACGCATCGACCAATAATCCCAATGGCCCTCAAACTCTCGGCGTCAGCGTAAGCATTCCGCTCCGCATCTTCGACAAGAATCAGGGTGAAAAGAAACGCACGCTCATCGACATTGATCGCAGTCAGCAGGCCAGCGAGGCGGCGCGGGCACAAGTCTTCAGCGATGTGGACACGGCCTATGAGCTGGTGCGCAGCAATGTCGAGTTGCTCAAGCCATACAAGGCGAAATACAACGACCAGGCACTGCGGGTGCGCGACACGGTCACTTACTCCTACGAACATGGAAATGCATCGCTCATGGACTTCCTCAATGCGCAGAGCGACTATCGACAGGTGCAACTAGCCTACGCGCAGTTGATCGGAGCCTACCTTACTGCGGCGGGCCAACTGAATCTCGCGGTCGGAAGCGAGGCCATCAAGTAAGGGCTATACGCTCTTGACGCAAAGGCATGCTTGCGCCATCCGCAACAGCTGACAGATATTCGAATCACTAAAAGGACGGATTCGCTCTATGACACGGGAAGAAGTCAAGGCCTGCATCGAGGAAATCGGAATTTTCCCTGGCATTCGCGTCAACTCCGCGGACCAGGCACGCTATTGTGCTGAGACTCTTTACTCTGCTGGTATTCCGATCGCCGAGATTACGATGACAGTCCCTGGCGCCATTAATGTAATCGGCGAGCTGGCACAGAAGTTTCCGGATATGGTTGTGGGAGCAGGCACGGTGCTCGATAAGGAGACAGCGGAGCGTTGCCTTGATTCCGGAGCCCGGTTTCTTACCAGCACAGGCATGGTTCCAGAAGTCATAGGGTCGGCGCATAAACGAGGAGTGGTGGTCATTCCCGGCGCGCTTACACCGACCGAGGTGATAACCGCGTGGAAAGCCGGCGCAGACTACGTGAAGATCTATCCTGCCGCTGCCATGGGCGGTGAACTCTATATTCGCTCGCTCAAACTGCCCCTCCCCCAGGTATTGCTGATCGCCGCGGGCGGAGTTAACCAGCAGACTGCAAACGGCTATATTCTCGCCGGGGCAACGGCTCTTGGCGTAGGCTCGGAGTTGCTTCCAAGAGAGGCCATCCGCCGCCACCAGGAGCAGCGGATCCACGAGCTGGCGCGCCGGTTCCTTGGATTCGTAAAGGAAGCACGAGGCAGTAACTAGGTTCAACGTGGCTCTCGATTCATGTTACAAGTCTGAAGAATAGGGAAAGCGTTGTTTTTTCAATGGGCACCCAGCATTTGCTTTCGGGCTTCCTGAACAAACAATCGAAAATATGTGATAAAGAAACCATAAGTTGTAGCCAGTTTCGATCGATCTATAGTTTAGGTTCATGCCTCCTTCATGCCTGGAATTACATACTCAAGATGAAGAGGGGGGTTTCAATGAATCACAAAATGAAAATCGCAGCATCTCTAATAGTGCTGGCAGCCGGAATCGCCTACGGTGAGTCGCAGGCGGGAACGGAATTCAGCCGCGCCGAGCTTCAGACGATGATCCGCTCGGCACATTCCTCTCAGCAGTATCAGACACTGGCCACCTACTTCAGGTCCCGTCAACAGGCACTGGAGAAGCAGGCTCTGGCTGAGAAGGCGGAGTGGGATCGCCGCAGTCAAATCACAGCCTCGGTTGCTCAAAAGTATCCCCGGCCTGTGGACTCATCCCGTAACCGGTACGAGTATTTCACGTATGAGGCGAACCAGATGGCCCAGCAGGCCGCGCATTATGAAAACCTGTCGCAAAGCTCACAGCAATTGGCCGCGAAGTGAGACCATGCGCTTTGGGCTTTAAGTCCGGGACAGATTCGGCGTGGCCTCGACAGGCTACGCCAGTCTGGCCCTATATAATCTTTGTACATTATTTATGCTTCTTTGATGAAAAACCGGGTACCTTCTTTATACAGACGGATGCCGAAGCCAGGATTCTCTGAGCCCTATGAAGATTTCAGACATCCTTGGGAAAAGTAATCCGAGGAAGCACTACCGATTTTTCGGTGAATGTCTGGCCGGATGCTGGGTGGTTGCGCTCGTTGTCTTCTCCGGGTATGTGTTGCATTTCGGTTCGGCGCCTGTCGGATTTCTTCTCTTACTCGACGTGGTATCTGTGGCTATCATGTGCGGGTTCTGGCAGGCCACTGTTGTGTCCATCCTGGCCTGTACCTGCCTGGACTATTTCTTCTACGAACCGATTCTGCAATTCACTATCCTGGATCCGCAGGACTGGGTGGCACTCGGAGCATTCGAGATAAGCGCGTTGGTGGTCAGCCGGGTTTCGTCGCGGGAGCAGCGGAGCACGCGAGAGGCAACGCTGCAACGGACGGCGATGGAACAGCTGTACGAGTTGAGCCGGAGCACGCTGCTGATTAACCTTCACCAGCCGCCAGGGCCTCAATTGACGCAGTTGATTCAGCGGATCTTTGCCGTCGAGGCGGTTGCCATCTTCGACGCCAACTCCGGGCATTGCGACAGGGCCGGTGCGTGGTCAGAGAATGAGATGGAACTGGCGAAGGAATGCTTTCTGTTGCACGCAGACGGTGTTGATTCGCTGACCAGGACGACGCGGAGGCAATTGAAAATCGGCGCCGAGACCATTGGAGCACTCGCGATTCGCGGCAGCTTGAGTCCGCTGGTAGCCAACGCACTTGCGTCGCTGGCCGCAATTACGCTGGACCGGAGTGTGTCTTTCGAAAAGGAGAGCCGAATTGAGGCAGCTCATCAGAGCGAGCGGTTGCGCGCAGCGGTGCTCGATTCGCTGGGTCATGCGGTCAAGACGCCACTTACCGCGATTCAGGCCGCGAACGCGGGACTTCGCGAGGTAGGCAAGCTTAACGCTCCTCAGAAAGAGTTGGTGGCGCTTGTTGAAGAGGAGGCTGGTCAGCTCGAGTTGCTCTGCACGCGCCTGCTGCAGACAGCAAAACTCGAAGCCGAGGAGCTGATTCTTGAAAGGGATGAGATTGTGATTGGAGACCTGGTGTCAAAAGCGTTGCAGAAGCAGTCCGCGAACATGGGAGGTCACGCGGTTGAAGTGGCAGTCGCAGATCCCGACATCACGATTCGAGGGGATAGCGATCTGCTTTCAATGGCGCTTGGGCAGTTTCTGGACAATGCGGTCAAGTATTCATTTACAGGAACGGCGATCAAGGTCGCGGCGCGGGAGAGCCATTCCGAAGTTCTCATCTCCGTTCACAACTACGGGCCGGCAATTCCCATCTCCGACCGAGAACTGATCTTCCAGCGGTTTTACCGCGGCGAGGGATCGAAAGACCTGGCTGTGGGCACTGGCATTGGCCTATCTACTGTAAAGATGGCAGCAGATGCGCACCGGGGGCACGCTTGGGTCATAAGCGACGCGAATGAAGGCACTACCTTCTTTCTATCGCTTCCTCAAGAAGGAAGGAGACGGGAATGAACGCCGATCAGGGCACTGTGCTGATAGTCGACGACGAGCGATCGATCCGGCTTTCCTTGCGGACCATACTTTCAAGCATCGGCTTTACCATCATCGAGGCTGGCCGGGGAGAGGAGGCGTTGGCGCTGGTTCGTACGGCGCAATTCGACGCCGTGCTGCTCGATATCAACATGCCGGGGATGGGCGGAGTCGAGGTTTGCCGGATCATGCGCAAGAACTCCCCGCTTCTTCCAATTGTCATGTTGACCGTTCAAGGAAACGAAGAACGAAAAGTGGATGCGTTCGAAGCCGGCGCCGACGACTACATCACCAAGCCGTTTCATCTGGGCGAACTCACTGCACGTTTGCGCGCTGCAGTCCGGCGTGGCAAGGCAAGCGATACAGGAACTGCAGCAATTACCGTCGGCGACGTGTTTCTGGACCCCGAGCGGCACCTTGTGCAAAAAAAGGGACGCCAGGTGCACTTGACGCCGAAGCAGTTTGAATTGCTTCAATATCTTATGGTCAATGCCGGAAAACCGGTCCCTCACGCGAAACTACTCAGATCGGTATGGGGGCCGGAATATGGAAATGAGCTTGAATATCTGCGCACCTTCATTCGCCAAATCCGCATAAAGATCGAAGACGATCCAGCGGTTCCCAAATACCTGTTGACGGAATCCCACATCGGTTATCGCTTCAGCGAATCAGTGGAGTAGGCCATTCCGCGCCTTCGAGAGCAGGATTCACGCAATGCGCAAGCCCGCTGATTCAGGCGCACGCGCGGCTGTCCTGGCCGGGCGCCACAGAATCTCCCCCCGCATCTCCGGAATTCAAGCCAATCGCCGTCGCACTGTTCGGCCCCTTGGGAGCATCGCTCAAAGTGATGAAACCCTGAGCGTAGAGCAAGAGTTCGGTCCTGCTGGAAACCCCGAGTTTATCGAAAATTCGAAATAGATAGTTCTTGATCGTATGCTCGCTCAATTCGAGTCGCCGGGCAATCTCCCGGTTCGAAAGTCCTCCCATGAGCAGCTTCACAACATCCTCTTCACGCTTGCTCAAGAGGCTCGCGCCTTTGGCATCGATAATTCTGAGGGACAGAGCCGAAGACCGCGCGGCTTCAAACGCGTTCACGATCCAGCAAAGCTCTTCTCTCGAAGCCCAGATCTGACCCTGGTGAACACAATCGATGCACTTGCACAGAAGCTTGAACTCCGACCCTGCTTTGATGAACACGCCCTTTGCACCATTGCGGAAGAATTCAACTGTCTTCTGTGCCTCGCGCTTCTCGATCAGCATGATTGGTCTGGCTCGCGGGGCGACTCGCCGAACCTGGGAAAGCATGTTGATTCCCGACTCAGGGCTGTCGCTTAGATCACCGTCGATGAGCACAATATCAACCCGATCGGATTTCAGCACACTTACAACTTCCTGCTCCGACACAACCTGCCCCACGACCCTGAATCGGGAATCAAGAGAGAATGCATCCAGGAGTAAATCGGAAAACATGCTCTTCGCGAATACAAGGATTATTTCGATGGACGGCTGCACAGTTGTGCTCCAGTTAAAGCGTTGACTGTCATTCCGTCGCGATATTGGGGCCCTCCGAAATCTTGAAGGGTAGGCGACGATGGATCATCCTAGCACGAAGAATCGAGTCCGACCATGCGTTCGCAAGTTACCTGCCCCCCTCCGCAATCAAGGCGGAAGCCCATTCAGCGCAAGAATCGATGGCAATTTCAAAAGCGAGCATTCGTATCGAGTTACTCGGGTGACCTAAGTTACTATATTGAAGCTCTGTCGGTGATCGTTGCCGGCGATAACTTTCGTTTTTACTTTAAAAAAAATTGTGCGAAGGAAGTGCAAGTAAACCCGGGCATTCTGCTCTTGACTTGATTCCGAAATCTCACGTCACCTTCGTCAAACAGAGGCTGCTTCATTCTGTGCGACCGTACGAGATTCAGTTCCTCCAACGGCGTCCGTTTCGGGCCGATCATTGTCGCTCTTAACCGCGCGGATTGATTGATAACGTGTAAAAACGGTTTCGATATTGGGCCTCTATCGAAGCTCCTCGTCCAATCTTCCGCGCGGAATAGCCCCCATCTGCACTCCGGGGGACGCACCGCGCGTCCTGACGTCATTCCTGGTCTCGCGACGGCTGGAGGGGGAACGCCCCAATTCTGGTGTCCTGTCTTTAGATTTCATTTCGTCAATGCAGCCACCCTGAGCGAGCGCAGCGAAGCGCAGGAAGATCAAGGATCTGCATTTGGCAATGCCGGCCTGGAAGCGGAAACTGAAGGATTATGCAGTGAGCCTCTCAGGCCCCACACCAGGTCGGATTGAATTGTCGATGGGTGGTCCGTGATCCCGTAGTATTGAATCACGACGATGACTACCCCTATTTGCACTTCTTCTCGTTCGCTGATTCTGAATCCTGTTGCACTCGTGTTTCTGTTTTTAGGAATGGCGTCCATACCATGGGCGACGGCACAGGATGCGCCGGCTACCTCGACTGCGCCTCTTCGCTCCACAGATTCCGCGAAGGCAGAACCAGGCAACATCCCCGCGCTTTTTATCAGCGATATTCACTTCGACCCCTTTCACGACCCCGCCCTGGTGAAGGAACTCTTTGCCGCCCCGGCCGACAAGTGGCAATCGATCCTCTCCGCGCGGTCTTCGTCCAATCAAGAGGAGGCTTTTGCTGCGCTCCAGCAGGGTTGTCACGCAAAAGGAATTGATACGCCTTTCATCCTGTTCCATTCCAGTCTGCAGGCTATGCGGGTCCGGCAACCGAATGCCAAATTCATGATGGTGAGTGGCGACTTGATTGCACACGCCTTTGCTTGCCGGTTTGAAAGACTCTTTCCTGGCGCGGCGCCGGGTGACTATGAAGCCTTCGCTGTCAAGACCGTGGCGTTCGTCATGGATGAGCTGAGGACTACATTCCCGGGTGTGCCTGTCTATGTCTCCCTGGGGAATAACGACAGCGGCTGCGGCGACTATCAGCTCGATGCTCGAAGTGAGTTTCTCGCTCAGACAGGCAAGGTTATCGCTGTAGGTCTGCCTGCCGCTCAACAGCCCGAGGCGCTCAAGCAGTTCGGAGAAGGCGGCTACTACAGCGTTACAATGGCGTCGCCGATGCGCAACACCCGTCTCATTGTGGTCAATGACTTGTTCCTGTCGCCGAAGTACAGTACCTGCGGCGGCAAGCCCGCTACCGCGGCGGCGACAGAGGAAATGGCGTGGTTGGAGCGGCAATTGCAGGACGCGCGGCAAGCAGGGCAAAGGGTTTGGGTCATGGGACACATTCCGCCGGGTATAGACCCCTTCTCGACCGTTGCAAAATTCAGAGACGTTTGCGGGGGACAGGCGCCGGTCGCATTTTTGTCGTCGGACAAAATGGCTGACCTCCTGGTTAATTATGCCGACGTGGTGCGGCTGGGGATCTTCGGACACACTCACATGGATGAAATGCGTCTCCTGGAACGGGAGGGCGGGGAACCGGAAGCCGCGGGTTCACACGGTACGGCAATCAAAATGATCTCCTCCATCTCGCCGGTTGATGGCAATAATCCGTCCTTTACGGTAGGCCGCGTGAGCCCAACTTCTGCAATGCTCGAGGATTACGAGGTGTTTGCAGCGTCAAATCAGACCGGCATTGCCACCACCTGGGCCACGGAATACGATTTCGCCAACACCTACCATGAACCGGAGTTTTCGTCCGCAACCGTGAAGAAGCTGACTGATGAATTCAGAACGGATCACGGCGCGAATACGGCCGCAAGCCAGGCCTATATCCGCGACTACTTTGTGGGGGACATGTCTCGCGCACTCAACCCATTCTGGCCAGAGTACGTCTGCGCGTTGGACAATCACACCGCGAAGGGATTCGCCGCCTGCTTATGCTCCACAACAAGGTAACCGTAAATACGGAGCTGTTCCAATGCCTTCCAAGACCATCATCGAACCATTTCGCATCAAGAGTATTGAACCCATTTGTTGGACAACGCGCGAACAGCGCGAGAACCTGCTGTGCGCCGCGCATTACAATCTCTTCCTGCTTGCGGCCGACGACGTACTCATCGACCTGTTGACGGATTCCGGCACCGGCGCGATGTCGACGCACCAATGGGCCGGCATGATGGAGGGCGACGAAAGCTACGCCGGCAGCAAGAGCTTTGATCATTTCAAGCAGTCTGTGCAGGACATATTCGGGTTTACGCACGTCATTCCCACGCACCAGGGACGCGCAGCGGAACGCATCCTTTTCAGTGTGATGTGCAAGAAGGGTGACGTGGTGCCGAATAACACGCACTTCGATACGACTCGCGCCAATGTGGAATTCGTTGGAGCGGAAGCAGTCGATCTACTGATTCCCGATGCGCGGCAGCCCCAGAAACTGCTTCCCTTCAAGGGCAACATGGATGTAGCGGCGCTGGAAGACCTGATCACCCGGGTCGGGCGCGAGCGAATTCCGCTCGTCATGCTCACGGTGACGAATAACTCCGGCGGCGGGCAGCCAGTGTCGATGGAAAATGCACGAGCCGTCGCGCAAGTTTGCCACAAGCATGGGATTCCTCTTTACTTCGACGCCTGCCGCTTTGCGGAAAACGCCTACTTTATCAAGCTCCGTGAACCGGGTTACGCAGGCATGACACCCAAGCAGATCGCACAGGAGATGTTCGCGCTCGGGGACGGCTGCACCATGTCTGCCAAGAAAGATGGCATGGCAAACATCGGCGGTTTCCTCTGCACGAACGACGAGATTCTCGCCCGCCAGGAACAGAACCTGTTGATTTTGACGGAGGGTTATCCCACTTATGGCGGACTCGCCGGCCGGGATCTCGAGGCCGTGGCCGTGGGTCTTCAGGAATCGCTGGAAGAAGACTACCTGCGCTATCGGATTGCCTCAACCGCTTATTTGGGAAACCATATCGCCGAGCATGGCGTTCCAATTGTTCAGCCGCCGGGCGGCCACGCCATCTATATTGATGCCAAGGCGTTTTTGGCTCACATTCCGGTGGAGCAGTTTCCGGGTGTTGCCCTGGCCTCTGAGTTGTATCTCGAAGGCGGGATCCGCTCGGTCGAAATTGGCAGCCTGATGTTCGCAGGCGCTGCCCAGATGGAGCTTGTGCGCCTTGCAATCCCGCGCCGAGTCTACACGCAAAGCCACATCGATTATGTTGTCGAGATTATCCTGCGGGTGTGGGAGCGGCGCGCCCAAATCAAAGGGTTGCGCCTGACCTACGAAGCGCCCTTCCTGCGGCACTTTACCGCACACCTCGAGCCAATGGGCTGAGCTAATCCTTCGCTATTCGTGCCCGATCGCGACCACAAAATAATTGGCGTTTGCCTCGCCCACATTTTTTAATCCATGCATCACGTTCGACGCGGCAAAGATCACTCCCCCGGGTCCTACACGTTCGAATGCTCCGCCGTTGTCGAACTCGACTGTCCCTTCGCGGATCAGCATCAGTTCCGAGTGCCGGTGTTTATGCCGTGGATGCGGCATGTGTCCGGGAAACAGCGTCGTCTCATGCAGCTCGACAGTCTCGCCTGTCGGGAGAACGCCATGCAGAACAGGCCGCGAATCCCCATTCGGACCCTTCCTCACCGGCAGTTGGTCAAACAGATAAGACCTCTGCGCCGAAAGCACCGGCTCAGCTGGAACAGCTGCTGAGGGGGCAGCCTGGCCCTTGGCCGGCAACGCAGCGGCCATTGCTACGAACGACGAGAGTGCAGCACAAAGATCGCGACGGTTCATGTTTATCATGCACAGAATCCTACTATGCCTTGCAGAATCCCGGCATCTCCATCTGCCCGGACGCAACCCGCCTCAGCATGGATGCGAGGCAGACCTACGATTTCCTTGAGTCTCCCGATTTGGGCTCGCCCTCTTGAATTCCTTCCATGCTCACGGCTATCTGTTTCGATTTCCTGTAAACATTGGCAACCGCGAGGGTCCACAGCGGAACAAGGTCGACGCCGGGCACGAGCTTGGCAAGAAATGACGGCAGAAACTCCCAATGCCAGCCGAGCAGGTAAGACAGCACGCCTGCAATGCCAAGATCGAGCACGTCCTCGGCCGGCGACATTGCGCCCTCGACGAACAGGGGGAAGACGACGAGCTGGAGCACATCGGCAACGATTGCCAATATCATGGCGGCCCGAAGGCGCGGTCCGGCCGAGATTTTAACGGTTTCGCGGCTCACTTCAACCTGCTTGTCCATGGTTGTGTCCAGCTCACCCATTTTACGGCGCAAAGACAATCGCATCCACTAGACTGGTCCCATGGCCAAACGAATCGGGGTGCATCTGGGTACTGCGGGAGGGGCTTCAAATGCCGTAGAGCGGGCGCGCGAGATAGGCGCCAACACCTTTCAGATTTTCTCGTCGAGCCCACGCATGTGGCGCGCGCCCAAGGTGGACCCAAAGCAGGCTGAGCGCATGCGGGAGTTGCGCGCCTCGCTCGGCGTGGGGCCGCTCGCCATACACACCAGTTACCTGGTCAACGTGTGCAGCCAGTCAGACGAGGTGCGAGAAAAGAGCGTCGCGGCGTTTCGCGGCGAAATAGAACGGGCGCTGTTGCTGGGCGCCGAGTACCTGGTACTGCATCCGGGATCATGGAAGGGGCTCACGCGGGAAGAGGGCCTCAAGCGGGCGGCAGACTCGATTACCCGCGCCATCGATGGGCTCGCCTGGCAGGGAACCGGCTTCCAGATTCTCATCGAGAACACAGCAGGCGCCGAGTTTTCGCTGGGAGGCAGTTTTGAGCAGGTGGCTGAGCTCGTGTCGCGGCTGAGGGCCACGGCCCCAGTCGGTGTGTGCCTGGATACCTGCCATACGCATGTGGCCGGGTACGACATGGTGAGCGCCGATGGCTACAAAGAGACCATGAAGAAGATTGCCGGTACCGTTGGCTTCGACTCCGTCCGCGTGTGGCACTGCAACGACGCCAAGGCCGCACTCGGATCCAAACTCGACCGACACGAGCACATAGGGCAGGGAACCATGGGAGTTGAGCCGTTCCGGAGGCTGTTGAACGACAAACGCTTTGCCCACACGGCCTTTATCGCTGAAACGCCCGTGGATGAGCCTGGCGACGAGGAGCGCAATGTGCGGGTGCTCAAAAGCCTGGTGGAATGAAGATTGCAAATCGATTGAAATCGAAGGTAGCATTATGCTACCTTAAGGGCATGAGCCAGCCGGTCAAATTATCGGATGCCTTGGTCCTGGATGCCCGGATTGCCGGCGAAGTGCAGGAGCGCTCCATTGCAGGCCAGGTGGAATTCTGGGCCAAGCTTGGCCGCTCTGTGGACATGCTGCTGGAAGGCAGGCAGGTCTTGGCTCTGCGCAGAAATGCAGGAACGCAGCCACTATCGAGGGCGTTAGCTTCAGTAAATACGCCTGCCGGCCGGAAGAGCCTTGCCGATACCCTCGCCAGTCAGCCCTTTCCACACTTCAAGCAGCATCCCGAGAAGCCGGGCCTGCTTGTTCGTACCGACGCGGATGGTTTGCAGACAGTAGGCCGCTTTGTGAACCGGATATTCGTGGCGCAGGAGGTTGCCGATAGCCTCCGGAACCAGTCCGGCCAGCGAACCAAACCCCGGGCTGCCGCCAAACGTCCTAAGACAAACGAGGTCAAAAACCGTATTCAGGCGAAGTCCAAGCCCAGGCCGAAGGAACGACAGGCGTGGGCCTGAAATCGCTGCTTGACCGCAGGCCGATTGTGCTAGCGCTGGCAGGACCGAACGGGTCAGGAAAGAGCACGTTCTTTGAAGCGCACCTGTCAAAAACAGCCCTGCGGTTTGTAAATGCGGATGTGCTTGCAGATGCTCTTGGCATGGACCCTTATGTCGCCGCGCAAAGGGCTGACATACTCCGACGAAAACTGCTGGAACTGCGAGAGAGTTTCATCTTCGAAACAGTGTTCTCCGACCCCATTGGAGACAAGCTTAATTTCCTCAAGGCGAGCCAAAAATCCGGTTACACCGTCGTGCCGATCTTCATTGGCGTGGCCGGCCCTGAGATCTCCGAAGAACGCGTGGCCATGCGCGTCCTCCAGGGTGGTCATGATGTTCCACCGAAAAAACTGACCGAGCGCTTTCCTCGATCTATGAGCAACCTGAAGAGAGCGCTAGCAGAACTTCCAAACGTGTGGGTCTACGACCATAGCGACTTGAATGCAGGGTATCGCCTTGTCGCAACAAGGGAGAACCAGAAAGAAATTGAGTTGCATGGATTCACGCCGGATTGGTTGCGCGCCTTGCTACCCTGAAACTTGCCCTGCGCCCGTTTACACTGATTAAGACATGGCGGAAGAAAAGGAACATCGTTACGATCCGGCGGCGATTGAGCCCAAATGGCAGCAGCGCTGGGCTGCGGACCCCAAACTGTACGCGGCCGAGCCGGCGACAAGCGAAAAACCGAAGTATTACGTGCTCGAGATGTTGCCCTATCCCAGCGGGCAGTTGCACATGGGCCACGTGCGCAACTACTCCATCGGCGACGCCCTGGCACGGCACATGTGGATGCGCGGCTACAACGTGCTGCATCCCATGGGCTGGGATGCATTCGGGCTGCCGGCCGAGAACGCAGCGCTCAAGAACAACACTCCGCCCCGCGAGTGGACGCTCAACAATATTGCCGGAATGAAGCGGCAGTTTGAGCGCCTGGGCATGGGTTTTGACTGGGCCACGGAAGTCACTACCTGCCTGCCCGATTACTATCGCTGGAATCAGTGGTTCTTTCTGCGCATGTATGAGAGAGGCCTCGCCTACCGAAAGAAGAGCAAGGTCAACTGGTGTCCCGAGTGCGCCACGGTGCTGGCAAACGAGCAGGTGATTGACGGCCGATGCTGGCGCCACGAGGACACGATCGTCGAGCAACGCGACCTGGTGCAGTGGTTCTTCCGAATTACCTCCTATGCCGACGAATTGCTGGCTGGGCTGGACAAGCTCGACGGCTGGCCGGAGAAGGTGCGCACCATGCAGCGCAACTGGATCGGCCGCAGCGAAGGCACTGAGGTTGATTTCACGTTAGAAGGCGGTGCAGAAAAGATCCGCGTCTTCACCACCCGCGTCGACACCATCTTTGGCGCGACCAGCGTGCAGCTGGCGCCGCAGCATGCACTCGTTGCGGCTTTCACAGCCACGGATCCCGAGCTGAAAGTGCAAGTCGACGAGTTGATCGACCAGCAGAAGAAGGCAAGGGAATCCAGCGACCTTGGCGCGATTGAAAAACATGGAATTCCGACCGGACGCTTTGCCCTGAATCCCTACAACGGCCAGCGTGTGCCCATCTGGGTCGCCAACTACATTCTCGCCGACTACGGCACCGGCGCTATCATGAGCGTTCCGGGCCACGATGAACGCGACTTCGAATTCGCCACCAAGTATGGTCTGCCCGTCGTCGAAGTGATTCGGCCCACCGGCCAAACCACGGCCGCTGCGCTGCCCTTTCTCTCCGAAGACGGCGTTCTCGTGAATTCCGGCGAATATGACGGGTTGAGCTGCGAAGAGGCCCAGAAAAAGCTCCAGGAAGTTGCCTCGCGCAGTGCATTTGGCGAGGCAACCGTGACCTTCCGATTGAAGGACTGGGGCGTAAGCCGGCAGCGCTATTGGGGCACACCGATCCCCATGATTTATTGTGAGCGCGACGGCATCGTTCCCGTGCCCGACGAGCAGTTGCCTGTGCTCCTGCCCGAGCAGATTGAAATCACGCAACAGGGCGGCTCGCCTTTGGCCCGCGTGGCGGAGTTCGTCGACGTCAACTGTCCCAGGTGCGGCGGTCCCGCCAAGCGCGAAACCGACACGATGGACACCTTTGTCGATTCGAGTTGGTACTTTTATCGCTACACGGACGCAAAGAACGCCAAGGCGCCCTTCGATCCGGCGATCGCGCAATACTGGTTCCCCATCGACCAGTACATCGGCGGCGTCGAGCATGCGATCCTGCACCTCATCTATTCACGCTTCTGGACCAGGGTCATGCGCGACCTGGGGATGGTCCAGCACGACGAGCCTGTGCGGCGGCAGTTCTCGCAGGGCATGGTCATCAAGGACGGCGCCAAGATGTCCAAGTCGAAGGGCAATGTGGTCTCGCCTGACGACATGGTGGCTCACTACGGCGCAGACGCTACGCGCATGTACGCGCTCTTTGCCGCGCCGCCGGACCGCGACCTCGACTGGCAGGAAGATGGAGTCGCCGGAGTCAGCCGGTTCCTTGCCCGCGTCTGGCGGCTGGTCACGAAACACGCTCCTTATGCGCGATCAGGCTCCTCTTTGAGGTCAATCGCCGAAGCCGCTCCCACCGGCCTGTCGCTGAAACTCCTCAGGAAGCTCCACCAGACCACGGCCAGGATTACGCTCGACTTCGAAGGACGCTGGCACTTTAATACCTGCATCGCGGCCATCATGGAACTCGTCAACGAACTTCAGGCAGCGGACACACAACTCGCCGCAGGGGAATTGTCCCCTCCGGTCGTCCACGAACTTCTGCAAACGCTGGTGCTGCTGCTGGCCCCATTTGCGCCGTATCTCGCGGCCGAGCTTTGGGAACTGCTGGGCGGCCAGGGAGCAGTGCTTCGTCAACCCTGGCCAAAGAGCGACCCTGGCCTGGCAAAGAACGATGAAATCGAGATCCCAGTGCAGATCAACGGAAAGTTGGTCACAGTCGTACGCGTGGCCGCCGGCGCCGATCCTATGACAATTGAAGCGGCGGCGCTCACCGACGAAAAGGTGCAGTCGCGCATTGCAGGCAGGACGGTCGCGAAAGTTATAGTCGTGCCGGGCAGGGCCGTGAACCTGGTGGTGAAGTAAAGTGGCCGCGCCTTTGCGCGGAACCCAGTCGATGGTCGGTTGCATGGGCTGGGTCCTGCGGCGGCCCGCGCTTACCGCAATCGAGGTGAGCTGGCGCTGGATTTTCGGCATTCCCTTGTTGGCCATTTGCTGGAAACAGTGGCAGCAAATTCTGATCGCCTACCCGCTCGAGCCTTCAGGTTTCAATTCGCTCGACACGCAGAACCCCTGGGTCGCGGTGGTCCAGCTTGCCAACGTCTTCAACTACTATCAACCGCCCGTGCTGGCGGTACTGCGCTGGCTGTTGCCGGCGGCCGCGCTGGTATGGGTAGGCCTCTCCGGGGTGGGCCGGAACCTCGTTTTGGGGCGCATGCAAGAGCATCTGGCTTTCCGGCCCGCGCAGATGATTGCGCTGCAGGCCGCATGGCTGGCCTTGCTGGCCGCGACATTCTGGTCCTGGTATGGGTGCATGGAATGGGCCGCGGCTTCGCACATTTCCGCCAGTGGCGAGCCGGACCTGATCGGCTTCGCGATCTGGACGATCTTTCTCTCACTGGCGTTTTTTACGGTGTGGGCCCTGCTGAGCTGGGCGCTCGAGATCGCTCCGCTTCTCATGCTGCTGGAGCACCGATCGGTGCTTTCCTCGCTCGGTCAAAGTCTACGGCTTGGGAAGGCTTTTACCGGAAAGCTGGCAGAGATCAACCTGGTGATGGGGATTGTCAAGCTGGCGCTGATTGTTCTGGCGATGGTCTTCTCCGCGGCTCCATTGCCGTTCAGTGACCAACTGGGCTCGAGCGCCATGCACGTGGTGTGGGCGGCGTCCACAACGTTTTATCTCGTGGCCAACGATTATTTTCAGGTGGTGCGGCTCAAAGGTTTTGTGGAGTTTTGGCGAACCTACCGCGGGTTGGCCGCCGGATGAACTCAGGAAAATCTACTTTGCTGCAGTGCTGTGCGCAGCCTCTTCTTGCAGGTACGCCGCGCTGAGCGTGCCTTTCTTCGTCGCTACCGGCAGCAATGTGGGATAAAACTGCACGAAGGTCGTGTCTACGGCAGCGTGCGCTGCATGGCAGCTATAGCAAGGCGCTCCTTGCGGAATCAGTGTCCCGTTTGCGGTTGGCGAATCGAACGAGAAAAAAGCCCACTTGCCGGGGAACCGCGCTTCATCCTTTACGTGAACTGCAAAGTCCATGACCCCGCCGCTTTGATAATGCCCGTGCTGGTTAATCGAGCCTTTGCTGCGCGCCTCTCTCGCTTCCAGAACCATCATGGTCTTGTCAGGCCATGTTCCAGTTTCAAGAAAACTTCGATAGGCCTCGGGATTCACGAATACGTTGTCGAACATGGAGTGCTCAGGCGTCCCCGCAGCCTGCGCGGTGTAGTTCATGTCGATGCCGGAGGCGAGAAAAATCCACTCGCGATAATTTGTTGGCGGCAACATGTCTCCGGTCTTGCCGTATGCGGGAACCGTGCCCGACGAGGCGAATACATACTTATGCGGATTGAAGGAGGAAAAAACCGCAATGGCAGCAGCAACCAGGAATACGGCCGCTGTGACAGCGTGGGGTTTTGGGAACACAAGAACCTCCGATGCGACAGAATACGACTGGGCGCGCCCGAAAGTTCCCGCGGTTGGGAGCAGGACGCTCTCGGCTCAAAACAGCTTCAACCGAATGACCAGATACTTCTTGGGATCGTCGCGAATCATCTTCACCAATTGCTGCGTCTGATCCAGGGCCTGGTCCGCGTGGTCGTAGAGCGTGCGATTCTGCATCAGTTGTCCAAGCGTACCTTTGCCCTCGTCCACGCCCTTCAGAATCGAGTCAAGCCGGGTTACCGTGTCGTCAACCTTCCGCGCGAACTCCGGGTCCTTGGCGATCTTCCCGATTGCTCCCTTTCCTTCATTGATCTCGGATACCAATTGATTGGCATTGGTAATCGCTGTGTTCAAGTTGTTATAAAGCGTGTCGTCCTTGAGAAGCTTGCCGGCGCTGCCCTTACCCGCGTTCAGGTCGGCGCTCAGCTTGTCCAGGTTGTCAATGACCGAGTTGGCGCGGGTGTAGAGCGTGTCGTCGTTGATCAGCTTGCCGATCGAGCCCTTGCCCTGGGAAACCGCTGAAGTAATGGTTTGGAGGTCGTCGGTAATCTGGTTGAACTTTTTGGTCATGGCGGGGTCATTGATGAACTCGCCTATGGTCCCCTTCTTGCTGTTGAGCGAATCCACCAGGGTCTCAATCTTGCGCGTCAACGCCTGGACCTCCTCGATGGAAACCTCGCTGGTGCGAATCACGTCCTGAATGCTGGGCGAACCGGAGGCTCTCAATTCTGCATGGTCTTCCGGAGGGGGGCCGGATGCATGGGATGATTCGATATCGACGTAGCTGTCGCCCAGCACACCGGCCTGGGCAATGGCGGCGGTGGAATCAACGTGCAGGTCGCGCAGATACTCACGGCCCATCCGCATGGTAACTTCCACGGGTGTAGGGTTCCGGTCGGTGACTACCCGTACACGGATCACGTTGCCGATCGTGACGCCTTCCAGCGTTACCGGTGCGCCATTCTTGAGTCCGGCGGCATTTTCGAAGTAGCAGCGGAGCGTGATCTTCTTGGCAAAGAGCCCTCCGGTGGACCCGGACATAAGAAAGATTAGCCCGATCAGGACGGCCGTCGCCGCCAGCACAAGCGCTCCCACTCTCAGTTGCGACCACTGTATCTCTTTGCGGCTGGGCACGGAGCTCCTCTTCAAGAATTGATGCAGTAGACGCCTTGAGGATACCAGAAGAAGCCGATTTAATTTCCGTCTTCAAAAACCACGCTGGCGGCCGCAAGTTCTGCCGTATGAGTGAGCGAGAGAGCGGCGCGGACAAGGCCCATTTGGGATGCGATGTTGGCGGCGCGCCCATGGAACCGGAGGCCGGGTCTTCCGCCCGGCTCCCGGACCACCTCGATCTCAAGCCAGCTCACCCCGAAGCTGATGCCCGTTCCCAGGGCTTTCGCCCCAGCCTCCTTGGCGGCAAACCGGGCGGCAAAGCTCTCGGCCGCTTTGCGCTTGCGCAGGCAATAGGCCTGCTCCTGTCCGGTAAAGACACGGTTGAGAAAACGGCTTCCGTAGCGATCCATCGAGTGCTGAATGCGCCGAATCTCCACCAAATCGATTCCCGAACCAATGATCATATTCTCTACCAAGCTACAACATCCGGCATTCCCTTTCTCGATTCCATTTTGGGGGCGGGATTGGTTTCCCATTACCAGATAGCTCATACCGCGTAATGGATGTGTCAAAGCTGGTCAAGAGCCGTGCAACTCCTGAACAGACTTTACCCTGTTCAATCCGGCTCCGATAAGCCCCTTGTGAGGCTGACGATGCTGGCAAGGGACGCAGGTCAGATGATGAGCATTCCGTGGGCGATGCAGATGAAGGCCGTCTCCATCGGGGAACCGGGGCGACTGGTCCAGACCCTCACCGGCGCAATTCTCGGCTGTGGCGGCTGGGTCCTGAGCCGGGGCGCAAACGACACCGGAACCATAAGCATGTTGTTCGAATTCGAACGGCAGGCGTGTGTCGATATCTACAGCGTGCTGATCGCTGCCGGGCTGGAGTTGAGCCCGAGCGGGCACGTCCGCTTTACCGAGCTTTGCCAGTGCACCCGCAGCAACCGGTCGGATTGCGGCGCAGACATTGCCAGCATCGACCTTGAGATCCAGACGTTTCCTCAAGAAACCGTGAGCGGCTTTCACGTCCCAGACGCAATGTGACCGGAACCTGCGCCCGTGCGGGGCCTAACCAGCCTCCACCAGCCCATACCGCCGCTGCCATGACTCTTTGAGCCGCGCCCAGACTCGCGCCCGCTCGGCTTCCGGGAGTTCGGCGTCAGGATGGTTGGCAAATCGGGCAGCCTCCAGCTTCGCCAGTTCCAGGAGTTTCCGGTCGCGCACCAGGTTGGCTACGCGGAAGTCGGGCAGCCCAGCCTGCCGGGTTCCGAAGAACTCGCCTGGGCCGCGCTGGGTCAGGTCAAGCTCGGCCAGCTCGAACCCGTCCTGGGTGCGGACCATGGCATTCAGGCGCTCCTCGGCCAGTGGAGAAACGCGAGGTCCGGTCATCAGGATGCAGTAGCTCTTGGCGGCTCCTCGGCCTACGCGCCCGCGCAGTTGGTGCAACTGCGCCAGCCCGAACCGTTCGGCGTGCTCGATCACCATTACAGCGGCATTCGGCACGTCCACCCCCACTTCAATTACCGTTGTGGCCACCAGTACATCGATTTCGCCGCGCTGAAAACGGCGCATGACGATCTCTTTTTCGTCGGCATCCAGGCGTCCGTGCAGCAGGCCCACTCGCAATCCGGCCAGCGGTCCTGCGCGCAGCTTCTCATGCATCTCCACGGCTGATTTCAAACCAGATTTTGCACCGGGATTTGCTTCCCGGGCAGTGGTGGGAAAAAGATCCGCCGTCTTGCCCCTCCGACGGAGCTTGGGTGGCAGAGAGCCTGTCCTGAGCTGGCCGAAGGATCTCGATTCCGAGACCTGAGATGGGAGGTCGAGACCGGTGTCCAAGCCAACATCGGGATCATCGTGCGAGAAATCCAGCTCTGGCTGGTCGTCCATGGTCCCCTCGATCACCGGATAGACAATGTAGGCTTGGCGCTTCAGGGCCACCTGCTTGCGGACAAACTCCCACACCTCCTCCGATCGTTCTCCGGAAACCCGGCGGGTGATAATCGGCGTGCGTCCAGGCGGCAGCTCGTCAAGGACGCTCAGATCCAGGTCGCCGTAGAGCGAGAGCGCGAGAGTGCGCGGAATAGGTGTCGCCGTCATCACCAGCACATCGGGCTCCGGCTGGTTGGGCTTCTTCATCAGCTTGAACCGCTGCAGCACGCCGAAGCGATGCTGTTCGTCGACCACCACCAGCCCCAGCCGGTCGAACTCGACCTTTTCCTCAATCAACGCATGCGTGCCGATCACCAGTTGCGCCTCGCCGCGATTGATCAGCCCGCGCGTCTGCTGCTTGCGGTCCTCATCGAGCGAGCCGGTCAGCAGCACAATGCGCGGTTTGCGCGACGACCGCTCCAGCAGCTTGCGCGCGGCCAGAAAATGCTGTGTCGCCAGAATCTCGGTGGGCGCCATCAAGGCCGCCTGGTAGCCGTTTTCCATGGCTACCAGCATCGCCTGAAACGCCACGATGGTCTTGCCCGAGCCCACATCCCCCTGCAGCAGGCGCCGCATGGGGCTTGCTGCCCGCATGTCGGTCACAATCTCGCCCAGCGCCCGTTTCTGTGCCGTGGTGGGATGGAAGGGAAGCACCTCGCGAATGGCCTCGCGTACCTTATCCGTGGTGGCAAAGCCGATCCCGGCGCGCTCTCTCATTCGCCGGCGCTTGAGTTCGAGCCCCAGCTCCAGAAAAAACAGCTCTTCAAAAATCAGCCGCCGGTGGGCCGGTGTCGACGAGCTCTGCAACTGGCTGAACGAAGTTCCCTCCGGCGGAAAATGAACGTCGCGCAGGGCCGTCTCGCGGTCCGGCAGGTCGAGCCGCTCCAGCAATACGCGGGGCAGGCACTCCGGCACTGCGCCACGAACGCTCTCCAGCAGGTTGAAGATCACCTTTCGCTGCCATCGCGAGGTCAGCCGGTTGCCGCCCAGCGACTCGTAGACCGGCGTGATGCGTCCAACCTCCAGAAGCCGCGTTTCGGCATCGTCGCTCGCGTCGGGCAACACCTCAAACTGCGGTTGGATCATCTTGAAGTTGCTGCTGGACCGCGAGGGTTCAACCTTGCCGTAGACGGCCACGGTTTGCCCGGCGTGAAACTTCCCGTTCAAATAGGTCCCATTGAACCAGATGCACTTCAAAGCGCAATGGCCCTGGCCGACAGTCAACTCGAAGATCGGCGCGCGCCGTGTGCGCAACAGGATCGATCCGCGCACTTCGGCGATCACGCTGGCCATCTCGCCGGGCTTTAGTTCGTCCAGGCTGCGCGGGTTCTGGCGGTCCTCATAGCGGAATGGCAGGTGGTAGAGCAGATCCTCCGCGGTAAGGATGTCCTTGGCCTTCAGCATCTCGGAGACACGCGGCCCTACACCCTTCACATACATCACCGGAGTGTCTAAGCCGGGCACATTCTGGATGCTAATGCATTTGTCCCGAGGAACGTGGGGCGCGCCTGCCGTCTTGCTTCCTTTATCGTTGCATTTCACCGGAATTGCCTGAATAATCTTCCCATCGCAGTTCACATCGAGCGTTTCGGCCCCCCCTAATCCCCAGGAGGAAAAATCCATGCCGACAGTTGCGTCCATCATGGCCTCCCTCAAAAGCAGAGGCAAAGAACAGACCCGCAAGATCTATGGCCGCCACGGCATGGACGAGAAGCGAGTTTTGGGCGTGAGCGCCGCCGACCTCAAGGTCATCGCGAAATCCATAAGGGGACAGCAGGACCTGGCCTGTGAGCTCTACGAAACCGGCATCATGGACGCCATGTATCTGGCCGGCATGGTGGCTGACGGAGCGAAGTTGACCAGCGAACAGTTGATCCAGTGGCTCGATCGCGCCGAAGGCCTGCAGATGATCTCCGAATACACCGTTCCCTGGTTGACCGTCGAAAACTCCAATGCCCGCGTCCTGGCGCTCCAATGGATGAAGTCGAAAAAGGAGCACGTTGCCGCCGCCGGCTGGTGTACCTACGGCGGCCTCGTGGCCCTGAAGCTTGACGAAGAACTGGACCTCGCCGAAGTCGAAGCCCTGCTCAATACCGTCGTCAAGCAAATCCACAAAGCCCCAAACCGCGTTCGCCACACGATGAACACCTTTGTCATCTCGGTGGGCGGATACGTAAAGCCTCTGCTGGCGAAGGCCAAAGCCGCCGCCCGCCAGATCGGCGAGGTTACGGTAGATATGGGCGAAACCGCCTGCAAGGTCCCCGACGCCCTCGCCTACGTCGAAAAAATCGAAGCCATGGGCCGCATCGGCAAGAAGCGCAAAACAATGCGCTGCTAAACCGGGTCCACGATTTTTGCGCGCCAAAGCCCGATGTCCGGCCTTTCGCTTTTTTCTGTTGAACGGGCGGGACAGCAATTGTCCTCACGCCAAGAAAGCCGCTCCCCGCCGAACCCGTGTATGTTTATATGCGTTGAAAAACGAGCGCGTAGGAGGGATTTGAAATGCACGAGCTGAATCGCAGAAGTTTTCTGAGAGCTGCTGGAGCCGCATCCGCAACAACCATGATTGGCGCAAGAATGAACGCGCTCGGCGCGATCCAAGGTGAGGCCGCCAAACCCATCGCCGCCAACGATCACATCCAGATCGCGCTGATCGGCGCAGGCGGCCAGGGTCAGGGAGACACCAAAACTGCCGTGCAGGTTCCCGGCGTCAAGCTCGTAGCGGTGGCCGATTGCTACACTGGCCGCCTCGATCACAGCAAGGAGCTATGGGGCGCCGACATCTTCACCACCCGCGACTACAACGAAATCCTCGCCCGCAAAGACATTGACGCAGTCATCATCGGCACCCCCGACCATTGGCACAAGCGCGCCTCATGCGACGCCATGAAGGCCGGCAAGGACGTCTATTGCGAGAAGCCGATGATCCATCTCTACCAGGACGGCCCGGAGATGATTGAGACCGCGAGCACAACCAGCCGGATCATCCAGATCGGCAGCCAGCGCGTCAGTTCGCTGCTCTACATCAAAGCCAAGGAACTGCTGGCAGCCGGCGCCATCGGCAAGCTGAACATGGTGACCGCGCGCTGGGACCGCAACTCGGCCATGGGTGCGTGGAGCTATACGGTTCCGCCCGATGCCTCGCCCGAGACCTGCGACTGGCCGCGTTTTCTCGGCACCGCGCCCAACATCCCCTTCAACGCCGAACACTTCTTTCAATGGCGCAAGTGGAAGGCCTACGGCAGCGGGGTCGCCGGCGATCTCTTCGTCCATCTCTTCAGCGGCACCCACTTCATCACCGGCTCGCACGGGCCCACGCGCGGCATGGCCACAGGGGGCCTCCGCTTCTGGAACGATGGCCGCGACGTGCCCGACGTCATGCTCGGTCTCTTCGACTATGCCGAGGGTTTTAACCTCAGCCTTCGCGTGAACTTTGTGGATGGCGGCGAAGAAAGCGAAGGGCTTATCTTTACGGGCTCGGAAGGCACAATGGAGATCGGCGGAGGGGCCGTGACCGTAAGCCGTGTTCCCCGCGAGCAGGCGCCGGGCCTGATGATCGGCAGCTTCACTGAGTCGATGCAGAAGCAGATTCAAACCGACTACGACAGCAAATACCCCTCGCACTCCGGTTCCGAGTCGCTGGGAGGAGTGGAGAAATTCTCCGCACCCCGCGGCTACAGTGACAGCGACGATCACTTCAAGAACTTTTTTCAGGCGGTGCGCACCCGCAAACCGGTTGTGGAAGACGCGGTTTTCGGGTTCCGCGCAGCAGGGGCAGCCCTTCTCAGCAACCTGAGCATAGATCGCGGCGAGGTGGTCAAGTGGGACCCGGATGCCATGAAATTGATTTAAAAGGGAACGGTGCGCGAAACTGCTTTACCCCTATGCGCTTGCCAAACCACCCACCTTTGAGCCGAACTGTTGCATCGGTCGCTTTTCAAGGGACGCGAAGATCAGCGGCTGCTCCGGCGGCGGCCTGTTGGGCCTTTTCGGGAAATAGGCATCGATTGCCTGCGTCAACGCCGTCACGTCGAGATATGGAATTCTTTCCTCATAGCGCGCCGCCCAGCACACCTGGTTCACAATGTCGCGCGGGTAGCACGAACGCAACTCCTGCCCCAAAGCATCCTGAACGAACTCGATCAGAAGGTGGGGTATCTCCGGGTCGAAGGGAACCCGTTTTTCGCTCGCAACACGACGGAATATCTCGCAGAACTGTTCGTCGGTCACTGCGCCGAGTTTGATCTTAGTTTGAATCCTGCGCAGGAAGGAGGAATCCACCAAGTCCTCAGGTTCGATGTTCGAGGCAAACACGACCAGCATTTCGAACGGAACCTCGATCGTTTTTCCTCCCACCAGGGACAGGAAGTCGATTCTCCGGTCGAGGGGAACGATCCAGCGGTTCAGCAGTTCCTCGGGGCGAATTCGCTGCCGACCAAAGTCGTCGATGATCAGGACGCCGTTATTGGCTTTCATTTGTACCGGGCCGGCATAGAACTTTGAGATCGGGTTGAATTGCAGGTCGAGCATCTCCGCCGTCAACTCGCCGCCAACCAGCACTGCGGGGCGCCGGCAAAGAACCCAGCGGGCGTCGTGATTTTCGGGTTCCGATTCCGCCACTCGTGTATGAACTGCCGGGTCATAAACGGTAATAATCTGGCCATCCACTTCCACCGCATGAGGAATCCACACTTCATCTTCGGCAAGAACCTGCGACAGAACCTCCGCCATGGTTGTCTTTCCCACTCCCGCAGGGCCGTAGAGGAAGATCGAGCTGCCGGAGTTGAGTGAAGTGCCGAACTGGCGCAAGGTTTCGTTGTCAACAACAAGATGGGCAAAGGCGCGCGTCACATCCGCGGCGTGCACCTCGACATTCTGGACGCTCTGCCTCCGAACCTGCTCGACATAACTCTTGAACGAGACTGGGGCGATGCCGGAGTATTGATTCTGCGAGAGCAGTTCTGTTGCTCGCGATCGGCCCTGCGATGAGATGGCAAGTTGCGCAATGTTGCCAGTCATTCCCGTGACCGTGCAGAGCGATTCCACGCGCAGGCGGCTCAACAGCTCGCTCGTGATCGCGAAGCCAAGCCTGAGTTTGTTGGAGAGTTCAAGAACGGATTGGGATCCGGAAAGGTAAAGGATCTTGAGCGCGATGTCCTCAAGAACAGACTGTCGCACATCAATCTCTGAGATTGATTGTGGTCTCTGCCCCGGCGCCGAAATGGATTTGGGGTTGAGGAATCCGCGTTCAGATTTTTGCACCTGCAGCGAAGTCGCCACTAAGTTCTCCCGACCGATGTTACGAATGTATCTTGGACAGATCACCTTGAATCTGCATCTTTTGTCATCCATTCGATCACTCTTTTGTCGTAGTTGCCTTCTTATTCGGGAGGGGCTGTTCCCAGCGGTTCCGGCAACGGGAACCACCCCAATTCGGGAGAAATCTGGTCCGAGCTGCCCCGCCAGGGCTTGCCGTTGCGCTTGAGCTGCTTTGCTACACTTCTCCTTGGGCCGTCCCCTGGTTTGCTCATGGCCAGTCTGCGCGAAGAAGAAGGCGGGAGTACCCATGCCAGTTGTCGAACTCGCGGGAGTCACCAAAGCCTACGAAAATAAGGTCGCTGTCAATAACCTGAGTCTCTCAATTGATTCAGGCCAGATGTTCGGCCTGCTCGGGCCGAACGGGGCAGGCAAGACCAGCTCCATTCGCATGATGATGGGCATTACCATTCCCGACTCCGGCCGGATAAACCTCTTCGGAAGACCCTTCGAGCGCGAAAGCCTGGCACGCGTGGGCTATCTACCCGAAGAGCGCGGCCTTTATAAGAAGATGAGGGTCATTGAGCAACTGGTCTTCTTTGGCCAGTTGCATGGGCTCGCCGCCGAAGATGCGCGCAAACGCTCTACGGCGTGGGCAGAGCGCATGGAGATCGCCGACTCGCTTCAAAAGAAGACCGACGAGCTCTCCAAAGGAATGCAGCAGAAGATCCAGTTCATCTCGTGCCTGCTTCATGATCCCGGCCTGATCGTCATGGATGAGCCGTTCAGCGGTCTCGATCCGGTCAATGCAGTGCTTGTGGAGCGCACGCTGCTCGATCTGAAAGCTCAGGGCAAGGCAATCCTGTTTTCAACCCATCGCATGGACCAGGTTGAGAAGCTTTGCGAAGCCATCTGCCTCATCAATAACGGCCAAGCCGTGCTGGAAGGCAAGGTGCGCGAGATCAAGAGCCGCTATGAGCGCAATCATGTCATCGTCGAATTCGAAGGCAGCGCCGCCTTCCTTGCCAGCGAAGAGATTGCCGAGGCCAAGAACTACTCCGGCCACGCCGAAATCCGGCTCAAGCCCCACGGGGACGCGCAAAAGCTGTTGCATCAAGCTGCAGGAATGGCAACAATCTTCCGATTCGAGCTAGTCGAGCCGTCGCTTGAAGAGATCTTCATCCGGACCGTGAGAGGCAAGGCCAATGAATAACATGCTTCTGATTGCCAAACGCGAGTACCTGGAACAGATACGCGGCCGCGCCTTCAGGCTATCCACCATTGGGCTGCCGGCACTCTTTGCGCTCATCGTCGGCATCGGCTACGTGGCAAGCCTCGGCCTGGGTTCGAACAGGCATCTTGTCATCCTGGCGAATGATGCGGCGCTCGCCGACGCTGTTCGCACGCAACTGCTGAGCGACAAAGACAGCACTCCCAACGTGGACGTGATCGCCCCTGCAACACCTGACTCCCGCGCGACTCTCATCCGCAAGGTTCAATCCAAGGCCATCGATGGGTTTCTTTCCATCGAGACTCAGGCCGGAGGGCTGCCGAAGGCGAGCTACACCGCGCAATCTTCCGGTGATTTCATCACCAACGATCGGATGAAGGATGCCCTGCACAATGGCATGGTGGAGCAGGGTCTGACCGGCTCAGGCATGAAGCCCGTCCAGGCAGTGGCCGTAGTCAAGGGCATCTCGATCGAGACCTATCAGGTGAAGAAAGACGGCACAGTCGTCAAAAGTAACGCGCAGGCCTCCTTCTGGAAGGGCTATGTGATGGCGTTGTTGCTGTCAATGACTACCATGATCTACGGCCTGAACGTGGCCCGCTCCATCATTCAGGAAAAGACCTCGCGCATCTTTGAAGTCATGCTGGCGACCGTGAAGCCCAGTGACATGCTGGCCGGCAAGCTTGTGGGCGTAGGCGCCGTGGGCCTCACGCAGATCTTCATCTGGCTGGTTGCCGGAGCCGCGATCATGGTCACCCCATTTGCCGCGGCCATGCTGACCGGCGAATACGCCGTCCACTTCTCATGGACAGAGGGCATTCTCTTTCCGGTCTACTTCCTGCTTGGCTACCTGCTTTACAGCTCTTTGTTTGCGGGCCTCGCAGCCACCTGCGAAACCGAGCAGGAGCTGCAGATGTACATGCCCCTGGCCGCAGCGCCCACGTGGCTGAGTTTTGCCCTCATCGTCCTGGTCATCAACGATTCGAATTCCATGTGGTCGATTGCGGCGTCGCTCTTCCCACCCACTGCGCCCATCATCATGTTCCTTCGCATGGCCTCCGAGCTACCGCCCGCATGGCAATTTGCGGTCTCCATCGGCCTAATGGTCGTGAGCATCTGGTCCACGCTCTGGTTCTCTTCGCGCCTCTACCGGGTCGGCATCCTGATGTACGGCAAGCGCGCCACGCTGCCGGAACTCATCCGCTGGCTCCGCTACTCGTAACCGGCGAAATCGCCAACTCCGCTAACTCCGCCAACTCCGCTAAAATCGTCTGAGTGACCAACGCATCCACTCCCAGATTTACCTTCGTCCAGCGCCTCGTCCTGGCCCTAGTCCCACGCCTCGTGTGGGCGATGTTCTCTCTGATCGGCCGCACATGGCGTTTCGAAGTGATCGCTGAGGAGGGCGTAATTCCGGTAGTCTTCGGAGAAAGGCCAGGACCGGAGATCTACTGCTTCTGGCACCAATGTGTGCTGCCTTGCACCCTTTATTTCCGCCATTCTTTCGCCATCATACTTATCAGCAAAAGCTTCGACGGCGAATTGATCACCCGTACTCTCAAGCTGTTCGGCTTCGGCGCCGTGCGCGGTTCAAGTTCCCGCAGCGCTCGTGAAGGGCTGCTGGGACTGAAGCACGTCATCGAGACCGGGCGAACGGCCATCTTCACCGCCGACGGGCCGCGTGGTCCCATCTATCGGACCAAAATGGGCCCCATCAAGCTCGCGAATCTCACCGGTGCACCCATCGGCGCCTTCCACCTCGAACCCGAACACGCATGGACCATTCGCTCCTGGGACCGCTTTTTGGTCCCCCGGCCATTCACGCGGATCGTAGTCAGTTGGGCGCAATGGACGCACGTCCCCACCGATCTCCCCGAACAGCAATTTGAGCAAAAGCGCGAAGAGCTGAATGCGGCAATCGAACGCGCTCGCCTGCGGGCACTCGAGCATTTCGGTAAACCCAATCCCATGCAGGGACGCCTGTGAGCAGGGAATACACCCCCGGGCAACTGGTCGCCGAATTTGACTTCGACCTGCCGCCGGAACTGATCGCGCAGCAGCCTCCAGCGGAACGCGGCTCGAGCCGCATGCTCTTGCTCAATCGAGCCACCGGCGCTTTACAGGATGCAAATTTCGCTGAGTTTCCCTCGCTGCTCCAACCCGGTGACCTGCTCGTTCTCAACGACAGCCGCGTGATTCCTGCCCGCCTCTACGCTCGCCGCACCTTGCTTCGCGACCACGAAACTCCGGGGTCCCCGACGGTGGGTCCTGGCCGTTGGAGCGGTGAGAAGCCAACCGGCCGCATTGAAGTCATGCTCACCGAACCTGCCGGCGCAAACCTCTGGCGCGCCCTGGTGCGGCCAGGCCGGAAAGTGGCCATTGGTGAGCGTCTTGTCTTTCCCGCGCCAACTGGCGAGATCCTCCTCGAAGCCGAGGTCCTCGAACGCGGAAGATTCGGCGAGCGGCTTCTGCAATTCTCCCCGGTCGACGATTTCTTCGCCATCCTCGACCGCATCGGCCACATGCCCCTCCCGCCGTACATCCGACGCGACGATGCGGATGCCGATCGCGAACGCTACCAAACGGTCTTTTCGCGCGAACGGGGCTCGGTAGCCGCGCCCACAGCCGGCCTCCACTTCACCCCTCAGATTTTGGAAGCGCTCGCCGCACACGGCGTCGAAGTAGCGCGAGTCACCCTGCATGTCGGCCTCGGCACCTTCGCCCCTCTCCGCGCCGAACGCCTCGAAGAAGTAAAGCTCCATAGCGAACGCTACACGCTCAGCGCATCTACCGCGGATTCAGTTAATCGTGCCGTCAGCGAAGGCCGGCGCATTGTCGCCGTCGGAACCACCGTCGTGCGCACCCTCGAAGCCGCCGCGGCGGCCGCCTTGCAGGCCGACGGCAGGGAACTCAAGCCGCACTCCGGTGCAACAGAAATCTTCATCTCCCCCGGATTTGAGTTCCGGCTTGTCCGTGCCTTGCTCACCAATTTCCATCTGCCCCAATCAAGCCTTCTCATGCTGGTCAGTGCCTTTGCCGGCCGCGAGCGCGTGCTAGCCGCCTATCGCCATGCGGTCGAACAGAAGTACCGTTTCTTCAGCTACGGCGACTGCATGTTTATCGAGTGATGCAACACTGCTAAACTCTCTAGCGTGACAGACCAAGCCAAACCGCCCGTCTTCCTGCTCGACACCATGTCGTTCATCTTCCGCGCCTACCACGCGATGCAGCGCAGCCGTCCCATGTCTACGCGCGGTGGTTTGCCTACCGCCGCCACCTACGTCTTCGTGAACATGATCAAGAAGCTGCGCCAGGACTTTTCTCCGCGCTACTTTGCGGCAGTCTTCGATCTCAGTGGCGAAGTCTTTCGCGACGAACGCGCCCGCACCATGGGCCCCCTCCGCAAATGGAACTCGAAGACTCAGAGCTTCGACGAAGTCAGCTACGAGGGTTACAAGGCCAATCGCGAGGCCATGCCCGAGGACCTGCGCCGCCAGATCCCCTACATTCGCCGAGCTCTCGAAGCCCTCCGCATCCCCATCCTCGCGGCGCAGGGGTTCGAAGCCGACGACGTAATTGGCACCCTCGCGCGCCTGGCCGCCGAGCACGCACACGAGGTCTTCATCGTCTCCGGCGACAAGGACATGATGCAACTCGTCACCCCGCAGGTAAAGATTCTCAACCCCCAGAAGGACAACCTGGTTCTCGATCCAGCCGGCGTAACCGAGACACTTGGCGTGCCGCCGGAGAAGGTGATCGACGTGATGGCCCTGCGCGGCGACGCGGTCGACAACATTCCCGGGGCGCCCGGCATAGGCGACAAGGGAAGCGTCGACCTCATCCGCGAATTCGGCAGCGTTGAGGCGGTGCTGGACCGCGCCGCCGAGGTCAAGCGCAAGACCTATCGCGAATCCCTCGAGCAGAATCGCGACGCTGTCCTGTTGTCGAAGGAACTGGTGACCATCGACAGCCATGTCCCGCTCGAACTCGACCTGGCCGCGATGGAAACGCAGCAGCCCGACCTCGAAGCCTGCCGTGAACTTTTCACCGAGCTCGAATTCACTTCGATGCTCAAGGAGCTTGCACCTTCCGCGACTGCGGTTGCCGTCGAGTTGATCGAGGAGCCCACCGAAGTCCAGGCCGCCGCATTCTACCAGGCGGCTCGCACCAATGGCTTCGCCTTTGCGCTCGATGGGTCCGCGCAAGCAGCCGTGAACGAGCAAGAAGATGAACTGCCCCCCGCACAATCCCTGCTTGACCTGGCCGAGGCAAAAGAGAAGCAAGCCAGCTTCACTGTGGGCGTTTGCGCAGAATCCGGCGTGGCCCTGCGTCTTACGCTGACGCCCGGGCTGCGCAACCTGCTTGAGGATGCGGCTATCGCAAGACGGACCCATGACTTGAAGTTGGCGCTGCATCTCCTTGATGCACAGGGCGTTGTCTTTCAAGGCGCAACGGACGACAGCATGTTGCTCTCCTACGCGCTCAACCCCACGCACGCCACGCAGGCTCTGGCCGACGTAGCCGCCCGCCACAGCCAGCCTGCGCCTTCTACCCAGGCTGCCGCCGCTGCCGCAATTCAGGAACTCGTTCCAGTGCTCCTCGCCGAAGCTCAGAAATCCGCCGTCGAGGGGGTTTATCGTGAAATCGATCTGCCGCTTGCACCGGTGCTTTACCGGATGGAAAAGGCCGGCGTCCGCATCGACGTCGGCGTCCTCGACGGCCTTTCAAAGCGCTTCAGTGCGGAGATCGAGCGCGTCGGCGAACGCATCTTCGAGCTCGCCGGCCGCCGCTTCAACATCAACTCCCCCAAACAACTCGGCGAAGTGCTGTTCACTTACATGGGACTCGCCGCGCCACCGACGCGCGGGAAAGGTAAAAGCCTCTCCACCGCCCAGGATGTGCTGGAACAACTCGCCGAGCAGAACGAAGTCCCCAGGCTGGTGCTCGAATACCGTCACCTCGCCAAGCTCAAATCGAATTACATCGACGCATTACCCCTGCTGGCTGACCCCGATTCGCGCGTCCACACAACATTTCAGGCAGCGGCTACGGCCACTGGAAGACTCTCTTCCGTCAACCCTAACCTGCAAAACATTCCCACGCGCACTGAGCTGGGCCGCGAGATTCGAGCAGCCTTCACCTCCACGCGGGGAACGCAATTGCTCTCGGCCGATTACTCGCAAATTGAGCTGCGGCTTCTGGCGCACTTCAGCGGCGATCCCCTGCTGGTGCACGCGTATGAGCACAACCTCGACATTCACACCCTGACCGCAAGCGAAGTCTTCGGTGTGCCCGCCGAAACCATGAACAAGGAAACCCGCAATCGCGCCAAGGCGGTCAACTTTGGCATCGTCTACGGAATCTCTGCGTTCGGGCTTGCAGCCCAACTGGGCATCCCGCAGGCCGAGGCCAGGGCCTATATTGAGCGCTATTTCGCCCGCTACCAGGGAGTGAAGAAGTTCATCGACGAGACACTGGATCAAGTGCGGCGCGAGGGAAGCGTGCGCACGCTCTTCGGCCGCATGCGCCCCATCCCCGACATGGAGAGCCGCAACCCCAACCAGCGCGGATTCGCCGAACGCACGGCGATCAACACGCCGCTGCAAGGCACCGCGGCCGACCTCATCAAGCTGGCCATGATCTCCATCGACCGCAAGCTGACTGACCAAAAGATGAAGACGCGCATGATCCTGCAGGTCCACGACGAGCTCATCTTTGAAGTGCCGTTGGAAGAAAGGGCCGCGGTGGAAACGCTGGTGCAGTCCGAGATGGAAGGCGTCATCAAGATCAAGGTGCCGTTGGTAGCCCACCTCGGCTTCGGTCCGAACTGGCGCGATCTCAAATAAAGTTTGCAACGGAAACTGCGCTGAAGTTCGCCAAAATCAACTCCGCAACGCTGACTTCGGCTCCCCCGGCACTTCGTTCTTCGGCAACATCGGCAAGCTGGTAAGTCGGACCCCACTCGCTGCAAAGATCGCGTTGCCCACCGCGGGCGCCACGCACACCAGACCCGATTCGCCCGCGCCCGCTGAAGGCAGGTCCTTGCGATCCAGAAGCACGATCTCAATCTGCGGCGCGTCACTGAACCGCGGAAGTCTGTACTGCGCAAAGCGCGGATTGAGGATGCGGCCATTGTCGAAGAGAACCTGCTCGAAGAGTGCGCCGCCAATGCCCTGCATGATGGCGCCCTCATTCTGGTTCCGCAGGCCATCCGGATTCACGATCGCGCCCGACTCCCATGCCTGAATCACACGCCGGATGCGCACCATTTTTGTGGCCGGATTGATTTCGATTTCTGCGCACGTAGCAACGTAACCGCCCTTGTCGGTTCCGCAGGCGATGCCAAACCCGCGCTCGGGTGCTGATTTCGCGCCACTCCAACCGAATTTATGGGCAGCCGCTTCAAGCACGGCGCGCAATCGAGTGTCCGTCAGATTCTTCAGCCTGAAATCCAGCGAACCCATTCCCGCCGCGTGGGCCAACGAATCCATATGCGACTCACGGGCAAAGTGGTTGGCAGCCGCGGCGAGCGATCGATACGAACCCTGGCGCAGAGGCGACCGGACCGGATGGTACTGGATGATCCGGTTCGCGACATCGTACGGAGTGTCGATTGCCGCAGAGCCCGAGTTGTAGTTGTGATGCTCCCACGCCACCAGGGTTCCATCGTGCCGCGCGCCCGCCTTGATCTCGATTAATCCGGCGGGACGAAAGTAGGCCCACGTGAACTCCTCGCTGCGGGTCCAGGTGACTTTGACCGGCTTACCCGCGGCCTTGGCTAGCCGAGCTGCCTCAACAGCCGCTTCGCCGGTATGCTTTCCGCCATAACCGCTGCCCATATCCGGCTGGATGACGCGCACCTGCGCCGATGGAATGTGAAAGGCCTGCGCGAGTTCGTCTCGAACGCCGAAAGGTCTTTGTGTCCCGGTCCAGACCGTAAGTTTCTCGCCTTCCCACTCGGCCACGGCGGCGCGCGGCTCAAGAGGCGCATGGGCGATGTATTGAACCGTATAACTCGCTTCAATTTTCAGATCAGCGGCGGCCATCGCCTGCTCTACCGAGCCCGCGTTGTGCTGCGGGGCGTTGTCGCGGCCGGACTCGGGATTGTTCTTCAGGTAGCCGAAGAGGTCGCGATTTGAAGGCTGCGCAGGCACATTCCATTTTGCTTGAATGGCCGCGATTCCCTTTTGCGCGGTTAGGGCGTCGGCTGCCACCACTCCGGTAAAGTCGCCGTCCTTCACTACCTGCACCCCGGCAAGTTTTTCCGCCGCGGTCGTGTCCATCGAAACAAGCGTCGCGTTGAATCCATCCGGGCGAAGCACTGCGCCAAACATCATGCCGGGCCGTGCGATGTCGGAAGGGTAGGCATGCTTTCCCGTCACAAAGTCGCGCCCTTCGGCTTTCGGAGCTGGGGTTCCAGCAACCTTCCATTCGCTTGCGGGCGTCAGGCTCTCCTGTGTGGAGATTACTTTAACCAGGTTCTCGCCGCGCGTAAGCTCGCCGTAGCTGAGCGAGCGGGTGTTCTGCGTGTCGCTCACTTTCGCATCTGCCGCCGCCAAGGCACCCGGCTCAACATGCCAACGCTCAGCGGCCATCTCGATCAGCATCTGACGCGCCGCCGCCGCCATCGTCCGGAGCTGCGGCGCCATGGTGGGCGTGGTTCTGCTGCCAAATGTGCCCATGTCCCAGGGAGTCAGGTCAGTATCGCCCATGACCATCGTGACCGAGCCAAATGGAACCCGCAATTCGTCGGCCACCGCCTGGGCGAGCGAAGTGCGGATGTTCTGTCCAACCTCAACTTTGCCAGTAAAAGCCTTCACCTGGCCATCGGCGGCAATGTGCAACCACGCGCCCACATCCTTCGGCAATTCGTGGCCCCCGAAGCTCCTTCCGGACTCCTGCGACCCAGCCTTCGGATGAGCTAGGCAGATGAGCAACTCACCGCCGAGCAGCTTCAAAAAGTCGCGGCGGTCTACATGCAGGCCGCCCAACGGGCCCCAATACTCCTCTTGAAAGGACTCAAGATTCGGATCGTCGCGGAGGATCATCGCGTGCCTCCCTGAGCCGCCAGCCGCGACGCATGCTTTACCGCTTCAAGAATGCGCGGATGAGTTCCGCACCGGCAGACGTTCCCATTCATCGCCGCGACAATCTGTTCGTCAGTGGGATGGGGCGTCTGGCGAAGCAGGGAAGTGGCGCTGAGAATCATGCCGGAGGTGCAGTAGCCGCACTGGAACGCGCCCTCGTCGAGAAATGCCTGCTGTACTGAACTCAACTTGCCGTCAGTCTCGAGGCCCTCAATTGTCACGATCTTCGCGTTGACTGCCGATCCCACTGAAATCAGGCACGAACGCGTAGCTCGGCCGTTCAGCAGGACTGTGCAGGCTCCGCACTGCCCCTCGCCGCATCCGTACTTCGTTCCTGTCAAATTCAGACGATTCCGAAGGACCGAGAGCAGCGTCTCCTCAGCCGGAGCGTTCACATGGAGCTGTGCGCCGTTGACGTTCAAAACAAACTCGCCCATTTGAAACTCCGTCTGCGATCCTGTAGTTCAAGCGCATTCAGGATAGCGCAATCCGAAACTCGCCGGTCATTTGACGGACCAGCGCCACGGATCCGGTTGAGTGGCGAGCCATTGCTTCAGGTTTGGCTCCTGTAAGGCGCGTAACTCAGTGCACCCGTTGATGCGCTCGATCGCGTGCTTGAGGGCAAGATCGGTGGCAGGAACTTTGTGGGTAGCGAAGAAGCTCTGCAGGTCGTCGCGGGCATCGGCAGAACAAAGCCGCGAGTGGAGCTGACCAGGTAATCACCCGTCTCCGCAGTGAGCTGTGCCTGCACCTTCTGCCAATCCGCCTTGATGTAGATCCATGTCAGGTGGCGTGCGGCATCAATCTGCGGTCCGATGGAAAGCTGGATAGCAACATCCTGGTTGCGGACCTTTCCCGAGACATCGTAGTCCAGTGGCCGTTTGACCAGAGCGGTATCCTCAAACTCTGCAAGCAAGCTAAGGACGATTGCGTTGCAGCAAGAGCGACAGGGCGCAGGGAGAATCGGAAAGGTGAAACTTCATCAAGTCAAGGTAACGTTGAGCCGCCGGGACGAGCAAGCCTTCATGTAAAAGTTGTCTGGCTTATACGGAACTGAATGCGTTGCAATGCAGCAATCCGGCCCACGCCCTAATTCGAAAAAACCAATTCAAGTCCGCGATCTCTGATCCTCCATGGCTGGCCCCTGATCTTTGACACCCGATCCCTGTCCTCTGCTTTTCGGCAGCAGCGAATCCAGCATCAGCAGGCACGCGCCAGTCACAATTGAAGAGTCGGCCACATTGAAGTCGGGCCAGTGATAACTGAAGATGTGGACCTCGATGAAGTCAACCACCGATCCGTAGACAATGCGATCGTGGACGTTGCCGAGCGCCCCGGCAAAAACCAGAGCGAGCGCGACCGTCGTCAGCGTAAACCGGCTGCCGAGGCGAATCATGGCCACAAGAACCACAACCGCCGCGAGAAGAGAAAAGCCGATCAGAACCCAGCGCACCGTTTGCGGCGAAGCGGAGTCGGCGAAGAGCGAAAACGCCGCTCCTTCATTGGTCCAGTGCGTGATCCGCAGAACGCGGGGAATGATTGGAATCGCCCCGCCCATCGGGACATGCCCGTCAACCCAGATTTTGGTGAGCCGGTCGGCAACCAGGATCAGAGCCGAGAGGCCGAGCAGCCACGGCAGCCGGCGTGGCGCGGTAAAGCTCACTGGGCTGCCTCCGCGGCCTGGGGCGGGGCAATGCCCATCTCCTTGAGCGCCGATTGGCAGCGGGTGCAGACATTTTGCCAGATGCCGTAGTCGCCGACCTCAGGCATGAAGTTCCAGCAGCGGGCGCACTTGTGGCCGCTGGCCGGCAAGGCTCTCACTTTCAGTTCCGCACCTTCGACCACATTCACTGCCGAGACGTTGATGGCTTCCTTGAGCCCCGCGGCGTGGCGCCTGAGCAGCGTGAGCTGGGCGCCGGATGCAGCAATTTCAAGTTCGGCCTCAAGGCCTTTGCCGATGATCTTGTTTTGCCGAGCCTCTTCGAGAACGCGGAGCGCCTGGTCGCGAACTTCAAATAGTTGCTTCCATTCATCGAGCAACTTTGCCGGATCCTCTGAAAATACCTCTTCCGGTTTTGGAAACAGCGCCAGGTGCACGCTTGCTTCGCGGCCCTTCACGGCAGGCAGATACTCCCATACCTCATCCGCGGTGAAACTGAGAATCGGCGCAACCAGGCGAACCAGCACCTCCGTAATCTGCCACAGAACAGTCTGCGCGGAGCGGCGTTCCTTGCTCGTCGGCGCAAAGGTGTACATGCGGTCCTTGAGCACGTCGAGATAGAACGCGCTTAGATCGACAATCGCGAACTCATTCACCGCCTGGTAAACGCGGTGGAACTCGAAGCCCGCATACCAGCCAAGGATTTTCTCCGTCAGCTCGCGTGTGCGCGCCAGCATATAGCGGTCCAGCGGCAGCAATTCCACCTCGGAAACGCGATCGCGCATCGGCTCAAAGCCATTTAGATTCCCAAGCAGAAAACGGAATGTGTTGCGCAGCTTGCGATAAAGGTCGGCGCAGCGCTGCATCAGGTTCTCGCTGGCCGCCATATCTTCGCGGAAATCGACCGAGGCCACCCAGAGACGGACGACCTCCCCACCCATGCGATTCGCAATGTCAACCGGATCCACGCCGTTACCCAGAGATTTCGACATGGCGCGGCCCTGCTCGTCCAGGGTCCAGCCGGCAGTTGCCACATGCGAATAAGGTGCGCGCCCGCGCAAGGCAACCGAAGTCAGCAGGGAAGAGTGGAACCAGCCGCGATGCTGATCCCCGCCCTCCAGATAAAGGCACTCCGTGCCCTCATTTTTTTGGAAGGCTGTATACGCAGGTTTGAGGTCGGCATCCGACTCGCACACCGCAAACCAGCTCGTCCCGGAGTCGAACCACACATCCAGAATGTCCGTCTCCTTGCGGAAATCTTTGCCCCCGCATTGGTCGCAGGCCGCATCCTTGGGGAGCAGGGCCGCGATGTCTGTCGTATGCCAAGCCTCGGCGCCTTCGCGATCAAAAAGCTCGACAATCTTCCGGTTGAGCGCCGGGTCGAGGATTGGCTTCTGGCAGCCCTCACACAGAAACACTGCGATAGGCACACCCCAAATGCGCTGGCGGCTGATGCACCAATCAGGGCGCGTGGCAATCATATTGGTGATGCGCTCCTTGCCCCAGGCAGGGTCCCACACAACCTTGTCGATCTCTTCAATCGATAGCTGGCGGAATGTTGTCTCTGATCCGTCGGCACGCTTGACCGCGGTTTCCAGCGAGATAAACCACTGTTCGGTCGCGCGGAAGATCACCGGATGGTGGCAACGCCAGCAGTGCGGGTAGGAGTGCTCCAGCGGCGCGCCGGCAAGCAAAGCTCCGCGCTCTTCCAGCATTGCCACGATCACCGGATTCGCGGCAAAGACCTTCATGCCCTCGAAGGCGGGAGGAGCGGCATGCGGCCATGCTTCAGGATCGACGTGAATATGCCCGGCGGCATCCACGCGGCAGGTGGAATCAAGATGGTAACGCTGGCCCGTGTAGAAGTCATCGGCTCCATGGGAGGGCGCAGTGTGCACCGCGCCCGTGCCGGTGTCGGCGGTGACGTAGGTAGCCAGAACGCCCAGGATGCTGCGCTCCAGAAAGGGATGCTGAAAGGTCACGCGGTCCAGCTTCGCGCCCTTGAAGCGTGCCGATTCGGTAGTGGGCCCGAGCTTGCACACTGCGGCCACTTGCTGCGCAAGCTCCGCGGCAACAATGTACACCGGTGCATCGGGAGCCTCTCCGGCAGCCAGAGCCACGTAGTCAAAGTTGGGATGAAAGGCAACCGCGAGCGACGCTGGAAGAGTCCAGGGCGTAGTGGTCCAGATGATGGTTGAGACGTCGCGGCCGGCGAGCGCCGGGGCGATAGCCGCCGGATCCGAAGTTAGCCGGTAGCGCACGTAGACCGAAGGACTGGTGTGCATCTCGTACTCGACCTCGGCCTCGGCCAGGGCGGTCCGGTCGTGGATGCACCAGTAAACCGGCTTCAAGCCACGGTAAACAAAGCCCTTCTCGAGGAAGCCGTAGAATGCCTCCAGCGTACGTGCCTCGTAGTCCCGGGACATGGTCTTGTAAGGCGTTTCCCAGCGGCCCAGGCATCCAATGCGCTCGAACTGGGAGGTTTGCAGGTCCACGTACTTCTGAGCGTAAGCGCGGCAGGCTTCCAGCACCGCCGGGACCGGCATTTCCAGCTTCTTGCGTCCCAGTTTTTCGTCGACTTTGATCTCGATGGGCAGGCCGTGGCAGTCGTAGCCGGGCACAAAAGGGGCGTCGAACCCCGCCATGGTCTTGGATTTGACCACGAAGTCCTTCAAGCCCTTGTTGAGCGCGTGCCCCAGGTGGATTGGACCGTTGGCATAGGGGGGGCCATCGTGGAGCAGGTAGGCGGGGCGTCCCTGTCCGGCCTTGCGCAGCTCCTCATACAACCGAATCGACGCCCAATGGGCCAGCCGGTGGGGTTCATTCTGGGGCAGATTGGCTTTCATCGGAAAGCCGGTTTGCGGCAGGGTCAGTGTCGCCTTTAACTCCGGCGCTGGGGGCATCGTCACTCCGTAAAATGGTGCAAACTTGTCCAAGATCAAGTGTAAATGGTCAGTAAAGAAATATTAGGTAACAAACCGGGCCAAGTGAGCGTCTATTGTTTATGGGAGCCTTGAATAGGCCGGAATATGATTCCCTGGAGTACGATTGTCGCCAAAAAGTGACAATTGGTGCCGAGACAAGGGCAGGGACGGTCAAGCATAATGGTCTGATAGGCGTGCACGAAGTAAATTCCCCAGGCGAAACGGTAGCCGCACAGGAAAAGGCGCGAGAGCCGGCAACAACCATGGCAAACGAGATTTTTGCGCAAGTAGACTCGAATAGTGAAGCGGCTGCGGTCATGCCCGACGGCAACCAGCTCCTTGATGCCCTCATGGGCAAGACATTTGAGGAAAAGCCCATTTGGACAACCTTGTGGGAAAGCATCCAGGACGTGTTTTTCCCGCGCAAGTTGCCGCCACTGGTCCTGACCTCGACGCCGATTCCCGTGCCCGACAGGATGGCAGTCAAGCCCAACCCCTGGGCCATCGGAATCTCGACCACAGTCAATCTGATGATCCTGATCATTGTCCTCTTCTTTGTGGGCAAAAAGATCATCGATACGGTGAACAAGCCCTCGATGAATCTGACCTCCATCGACGTGGGGGACTTCAACGCGGCCAAGGCGGCCCAGAAGAATGGCGGCGGCGGCGGCGGCGGCGACCACAGCATCATCGAAGCCAGCAAAGGCAAGCTGCCCAAGATTGAGAAAGACCCCGTGGTTCCCCCCATGGTGCAGACCTTCGACAAGCCCAAGATCGAGATGCCCGCAGCCATCGACGTGCAGAAGGACATCAAGCTACCCGACAACCCCGATCTGCCGACCATCGGCATGAAGAGCGGAGTAAACGTTGTTCTCTCCAACGGAACAGGCGGTGGCGGTGGCATGGGATCGGGCAGCGGTGGAGGCCTTGGCTCGGGCAACGGCATCGGCTACGGTCCCGGATCGGGATGGAATACCGGCGGCGGACTCGCCCAGGTGGGCGGGCGGGTTTCCGCGCCTGTCCCGCTCTTCCAGCCCGAGGCGGAGTTCTCTGACGAGGCGCGCCGGGCCAAGTACCAGGGTGTTTGCCTGGTTGGCTTGATTGTGGATGCCCAGGGAAACCCGCAGAATGTGCACATTGTGCGCGCGCTGGGCATGGGCCTGGATGAAAAAGCCATGGAGGCGGTTCGCAAGTACAAATTCAAGCCGGCTATGCGGGATGGCAAAACGCCCGTCCCCGTCTATGTGAACGTCGAAGTAAACTTCCGGCTCTATTGAGAAATTAAAGCGTCTGAAAGACAAGGAGCGGGGCGCATGGGCGCTCCGCTCCTTGGTTTTATAGAGATCGGCCGGCAATGTTCAACCCCCGCCTTGCGTTCTTTGAAAATACAAATGACTCTCCGCTCCGAACGGGCCAATCATTTGCAGCAAGAAGGTCAAGCCGCCAAGCCTGATCAACAGCCGTAGGCCGACCGATAACAGCCTTGTGAATCAGGACCTTAACCGCCATTCGTTGGGGCCTGGGTATCTCAAAGGGTTCCCCATAGCACTCTCGTGGGATTGAGACTCAGATGCAGGTCCGCTAGTGTCTTACTTACATGGCAATTGCTGGCTCTGGGGCGCTAATCCCGTTCTTTGCGGGACTTGAGTAGGTCACGGTTGGTGCGTGTGAAAGGTCAAGGAGGAAGCGGCAGTGAAGAAGTTCAGAGCATTTGCGTTGGTTTTGGGGCTGGTCATGGTTGGCTATACGACGTTGACTTTCCTGGGAACTGCTGCTGCCGGTTCCGGAGCACAGACCGTTCCAAGCAAGGTGGTTAACGATCAAGTAGTTCAGTACAACTTTGCCGTGAAAGCCGGCTCAAAGACCGATCGGTGTGTCCAGGCCGGTTTCGTTGCTTCGGCTTACATCCAGGCCAAAGATGAACCAAACCACGAAGAGTGGGAGCGGATTCGCCAGGATGACTGTCGCGCAGCCGGTTTGCCGCAGTAGCAGATTCCCAGGCCAGCGAAGCGCCGATCCTCTTGCGCCTGATAGACGTTCTGCAAGAAGGATGCCTCGGAGATTCGGACTTGATAGTGTTTGCAGTCGCGAGACGGAAAGACCGATTGCGGCGCCTGCTTTACCCCATGCCTCCGCCGCGTGCCTGGGTCTCTAAACGCCATTGAAATTAGCGCGGCAAGATATATATACTTACACCTGAACAGCCGCTAATGCAGAAAAGGCCCCTCGTCGGGGCCTTTTTTGTTGAACGAATCTTTTTGGAGATTTATCCCCTTGCCGTCAGGGGGCATGGGTTTTGCGCGCACGCACATTCGCTTGGCGCCCCGCTGCCCAGCAAAGTGACCTCCAGAATCCGTAATTGGAAAAAGCTTCTGAGCGGGTGCGCCGCACCTCCAATTGTGAGTTGGGAGCCAGGCGCTGGACGCTAATTACCAACCTTCCGATACCGCACAATCAGCAGCGTCAGATCGTCCGCCTGTCCGGCGCCGCGAGAAAACTCTTCCACCGCATCCAGAATCGTCTTCATCACGGTCTCAATCGAAGACTGCGCGCATCGCTCCGTTACCTCGCGCAGCCGCTCAAATCCGAACAGCTCTTTCTGCGTGTTTGCAGCCTCTACAATGCCGTCAGAGAACAGCACCAGCACGTCGTTCGATTCCAGCTGGACCCGCGTTGCCTCAAATTTCGCATCCTCCACCAGCCCAACCGGAATCGATCCTTCTGTGTACAGGTCGTCGACCTTGCCGTCGCGGATCAGCAGCGGCGACGGATGGCCCCCATACAGGTATTCGAGCATTCCCTCCGCATCGATCCTGCCGAAAAACATCGTTGCGTACCGTCCCAACGACGCATGCTCGCACAGGAAGCGGTTCACGTGGTTGAAGA